>Ga0214542_1000306_pt1 | contig 83294 bp, 39 predicted proteins | sample CNSS1metaG_FD_160096 | JGI IMG/M metagenome (GOLD analysis project Ga0214542, IMG submission 160096) | Root nodule microbial communities from cowpea collected in UCLA plant growth center, Los Angeles, California, USA - CNSS1 | ecosystem: Host-associated > Plants > Roots > Nodule | place: USA...
GTGTGTGTGTGTTAAAATAATTATTTTGAATTTATACATCAAATCACTACACTTAAATCTTCAAATTTATACATCGTTTTAAAAAAAATAAAAATTTTACAGCTTGACACATGTCTTGTACGAATACGGTTTTAACTCTAACTTAACGGAGAAGACCAAATTGAACCATTCTAAATAATAGGAGTACTAAATTGAACCAACGAATAATAAGGAGACAAAATTAAACTAAACCAAAAAATTAGGAAATCAAATCAGTAATTATACCTTCTTTTTTTTTTTTAATCCAAGTTTTCCATAATGATGCCAGCCAAGAGGAGAACATAGTTTATAAATCATAATTTTGTATGGAATAAATTTTTATTTGTTTTTTCTTTTTTTGGAGTTTTGGATTGGTTGAATGTAGGATGATAATGGGTTGGGTTGGGTCGGGTCAAGTATAGATAGTGTCTATTCGTAACCAGATCTGTAACAAAAAAATTCACCTGTTACCCGTACGGATACCCGTTTAAAAAATGTCCACAAATATTTAAGGAAAAATATTTTAAAATATTTTAAAATAAAATTTAATTAAAATTTCAAAAAATATGAAATAAAATATAATTTTAATTTTAATTAAAATTGAAATTAATATAATAAAATATAAATTAAATTTTAACTTTAATTAAGTTTAACTTAATGAAATATATATTAATTTTAATTTTTTTGCATGTAATAGATACTCATGGTACAGATAGTATGATACCCACACTCGATCCGTTTATAAATATTTGTGGATACTAACTATACGTCGCAGATTTTATCTAAGAATACCCACAGATACAAATATTCTTGTCATCCCTGGTTACATGCCTAACAATGTTGTTTGCATGTTGTTTTATTAACAAAATGAATCCCTTATTAAGATTATAGTAGTACCTTTGATTTGATTGATTAGGATTTTCTAGGAATAAGTTTGGACAACTTTTATTAAATAAATACTATAAAAAAAATTTAAATAACAATCAATTTAAAGGCTAAAAATAAGATAGAAAAATTTAGATAATAATTTATTTGATAGTCAAAGCATCGGTAACTAATGTTAATGATCAATTTAGAGTTTAATTCATAAACTAGTTATAACTTTTTTTTATTCATGATAAAGACTATTTTAGATACTAATAGTTTTAATTTATAAACTTGGTATCTAAATTAATTACAATAGTGATTAATTATTTTTTATTTTTAACATTAATTATTATTTAAAGATTTTTTATAGTGCAAAACTTGTTCAATTATCTAGAATTTTAAGGGAAGTTAATTAAAATTTGATAGCACCTTACGCTAAAAAAAATATGAATTGTGTGTGTTTGATTTGGTCATAATGACGTTTTTGAAACGTAAAACTATATTAACATTAGAGTTATGAGATTTAAATGGTGAATCAGGGGTGATTTTTATTAAGTAAAAATCTCTCAAAAGAAAAAGATTATATACGATTCAAATTTTTCTTGGAGCAAGGAAGGTATTTCCTTAGGTGAAATTTTTTTAATTAAGTTAAAATGTCGAATAAAACCTATTTTAAAAGGTGTTTCTTTAGTTAAATGAATATAGTTGTTGTTGTGTGTGTGCATGTGTAGAAAATATTTAATTATCTTTAATTGGTTTGTTTGATATTATTACAAAAATTGTTATATAAAAAATGTAATTATGAATGATGATTTGTGAACCGTAAATTGATGTGATTTGAGGTTGATAATAGAATGTTGACATGATGTTTATCAAGGAGATTATTGTAAGTGGTGAACGTATTGAATTTAGGAATGTTAGGAATGTGTATAAAATAGAGATTATAAACAAATCCGTTTTTATGGATATTGTTTGAATTTGTTTATGTTTTGACGGGAATTTTGGTATTGACTAGGTATGGGATGAAGAATTTTCGATTTTTTCAATTGATTATTATGAGGATGGGTATGAGGATGTACATATCTCCGTCATAATACCCGTTTTCGTTTAAATTATTAAAATATTCACAATTAATTAAGAAATCTTATATATATAATTTCTATTTTGGTTAAATTACTCTTTTGGTTCTCTATTTGTTAAGTAATATCAATTTGATCCTCAAGTTTTTTCGTTGTCTCAATTTGGTTCTCATTTTCTTAAAAATGATTCAATTTGGTCCTTGCCATTAATTTTGATCAGACGATGTTAAAGTCAACGTCACGTGTCAATTTCTGTTTTTTTTTTTATTTTTTTATATTTTTCAATTTCTTTTAATTTTTTTTTTAATTTTTTACATATATCACTTCATAGTTGTGTCACATGTCAAAATGATACAATTTGGTCCCTATAATTTTTTTTTAGTTTCAATTTAGTCTCAATTTTTTTACAAATGAAGCAATATTGTCCATTTTTAAATTGACACTCAATTTAATTTTTGTATACAACTTATAATGATATTCTTAATAAATTTGACATTTTTATTAAATATTTGTAGAATGACGAGTTAAAAGTGACTAAAAAAAAGGGTCAAAATATCATTATCCCTTTAAAAGCATTTAGGATAATCAGATATTGAACATCGTAGTCATTCAATTATTGATGATGTGAGTACATTTTGATTTTTTTTCATATTATTTATTTAACTTATATTTCATGGCAACAACTATTGTGACTAATATTTACATGACAACATGAGTATGTGAATGAATTTATTATCAACATAGGGAATGCTTAAATTTATGGTTTCATCGAGCCTCGGTCAACACAAAAGTTTGGAAATAAAGAGATGGAATATAATATCTACATTCACCGATAGATTCAATAATCTCTTTAAAGAAAATTTACATGGCGCATTTTTTCAAGGCATATCTAAAAATTACTAAATTTACATGTTATATATATAATATGTTAGGTCTTATTGACAATTGATGCTTATTTGTCCCACTTATAATATAGTGGTATGGTTTTGTTCATTATATAAAAAGACAACTGCAAATATGAAAGTTGTGGTAGAATGGTATCTTTTAATTCAAACGTGCATTGTAATTTTAGCTTAATATAATGCATTGTCTTAGACGGTCAATCCACTCCATCTTCACATAATCTATGTTGGATTACTCCTAAGGTATTTAGTACTTCAATCAAATTATTATAATATTTTTGTTTCGCTTTTCTAATCAATTAACTATGTTGAATTTCATATATTAGAACACTAGACAACATGAAAGTTATGAATGAGATTATTATGTCAAGCATTGAATGTGGATCATTTGTGTTAGTATTGTTGATTTTTAGGACGAGGTATTAAATCAATTTAAATAGTTAAATAAATTAGATGTTTCATATATGTATTACGAAAACTAATACTTATTTTGTATTTTAAATATTCTCAAAAGAAGATTTATTGGACATTGACATAGTTGAAGAAATTCGTTAAAAGTGGGCCAAGTATTTACTAATTAGAAATTAGTAATTATTATGATTTAGAATTTTTTGTGGTATTTAGAAATTGTGTTGTAGCTAGTTTATTTTGAATTAATAGTTATGGATACTATGGTTTTTAATTGATTTAAGTGTTCACTTTGTTTTTAGATAAGTTTTGGTATTTGTGTGGATATATAAACCGAAAATTAGTTTTATGGTGCACTATAATGTTTCTGATTGACGATTATAACTTCACATTGTTCCAAATTTAGTTGATTTATTAAAAAAAAAAAAAACTTATATTACATTGGTTTTGAACTTACGATGTAATAGTTATAGTTCCGCAGAAACTTAGTATGATCCGTATTTTATTATCTTGAAATTAAAAATAAGTATTTTTCAATTTAATTTTTAGTCAGCCGTATTTTTTTAAAATTTTCATTTTTATAACTATACTATTTATTTTCAAATTAAATTATATTTTATTTTCATTTTATATTAATTTGATTCATCGAAAATATAATAAATGATTTGATTTATATGATAAAATTATCATATCTAAAAAGTATTTATCCCCATACTTAAAGAGTTGTATTAGCATTTCAAGTATTGTTCTAATAAAAGCTTTTTCATATTTCACGTGATGATAAAATCGTTCTAATTTCTCTGTAATTCATTTTAGTCGTCCTAAATTTCATCAACTAATTTTATTTTAAATCATGTTTTTTTAAATGAAAGTTATCACTCTTGTTAAAATGAAAAAAAAAATGTCCCTATATTTTTAGTGAAACATTAGTAATTTATTTTTTATATTAAATTTACTGAGACGTTTTCTCATCATGACACATTACCATTTATGTATAATCGTTTACACATGTTACACTAATTTAATCCTTAACAAAACGATATTACACTATATAAACTCATTCGTATCCGATAAATACGTTAAAAAATATAAAATAACGACGGAAAAATATGCTTACTGACATTTAAAAAATGTAATTTTAAGTAGTTTAAATATGATTCAAACAAATGGACACTTAGACTTTTCCAACACCCTCATAGAGGTCCAGGAAGAAACCATGGATTGCAAAAAGTAATCTCTTGCATGTGTTTGGAGTATAAATAGAAGTTGCAAATGGTGAAATTAATGGCCCATAGTAGCCTTTGGGCCCAAATTTAGGTACCTTTCATACAAATTCGGACTCTGCCCTCAAATGAGGCCTGAATCTTACCAAGGTGATTCTTCAATTTAATTTCTTTGGTACCATTTACCCTTCAATTTATTTTGGACCCGTCTCTTTTATTTCCTAATGGGAATTTTAATATTTTGGAATATTTATTTATTTTGAAACAAGAGAAAATGAACAACACAATTTAAAGGATGTGAAAAAATTAGGATTAAATATGTTTTTGTCCCTAAAGTTTCAGTGAAATTTAAAATTGGTCCCTCTTCGAAACTTTTGACCAATTTAGTCGTTCATCTTTAGAAATGTATGGATTTAGTCACTTTAACCCAATTTTGTTAAGTTTATCTAACGTTTCAAGCGCATTTCATGATAAAATTTAAATTGTTTACATGGTTTGACATATTTTCTCTTAAATGTTAACTCAAATATTATCATAAAATATGCGTTTGAAACTTCAAATAAACTTAACAAAAATATATTAAAAGTACTAAATTCACGCATTAAAGATAAATGACTAAATTGGTCAAAAATTTCGATGAGGGACTAATTTCAAATTTTACTAAATTTTGGGAGACCAACAACATATTTAACCCAAAAAAATTAACGCATACGTGATTGACAAAAAAGGTCTAACCAAGGATTTTTGAACCCTCACATATGAGTGTTCCACCATGAGTGGTTAATAACATAGAAATGAAGACAATGCTTAATGATCTGCTATATTCTTCGTATATCATTGTACGATTGACCCTAAAATTAGACCCATGAATGGACTCTGCCCTCAAATATGCTATATTTTTATACGAACTCTTCGTATGTAACTTTCATATAAAATAAAAAAAAAAATTATTTTATAATTTAATTTCAAAAAAAACAATTTTTTTTATAATTGTTGAAGAATGAAGATGATATTTAAACCGAAAGAATGAAAAAAAAAGGCTCTTGGTTAGGGTGTTTGCAAGAAAACTAGAGTGTATAGAGATTATTAGGGCAACATAAAACCCTTATAACTGTTGTGTGAGAGCACTTTAGGTATTGAAATGACCTTACACATACACTTACGCTACGAATTGATTTTCGCTGTAGTGAAGAAAGTGAGAGTATAAAAGAAGATTAAGATTTGAAGATCTTCATCACGTCAACCACTTACCACTATTCCATGCTTTTTCTTTCACAAACCAAAAAGAAAATAAACATACCCATAATTCATCCATGACAAACATTTGACATTTCTCTCGATTGCACTATGATTCTCATTAAGTTGTATCCAGTTGTACCATTCATATCATTAAAAATATTTGTACCCTTTCACCTGTCCTTTATCCTAACAAATTATAAATCTTATGTAAAAAAATTTGTTATTTGTTGTGTCTATATTGTTATCGTTATGGGACCACCATTATCACCTACTAATGTATAGTCTCACACTCAAAATATATATGTTTCGACATAAAAGGTATTGAAGATTCTATATCGACTAAAGATAAAACGAGTTTACAGTATATAAGTAGATGCAAACTTCACTTTACAATCCAGTTTTATAATCTTAACAAATTATCGTACAAATAATATCATCCGATACAATGTTTTAGAGGTGGTGATGATTTTGTTAGAATTCCTTTTTGACGAGCAAGAGGAGAATGAAGAATAATTTAGAAAAGCATGAAGCATGCATCTTCTTCTTGTTGTGCTTTAGTTGGACAAAGTTGTAAACGAATCGATTAAATTAAGTAACAGAAAGTTGGAGAAGTTCATAGGCTAGTACCCTAAACAATCGTTTTCGAAAAGTCAAGAACAATGTTTGGAAGTTTGATAATGTGCAATAGGGATAGTTACTGAACACACTTGTAGAACTATGAAGCTACGACCTAGAGTTCCCATTAATTGAATTAGTGGGCTAATATGCCAAACGCAGCTTATCATGTCAAGTTGTTTAACCAATTAATGCTATGCGCCACAAGCACCCTTGTCGGCTCTTATTTATATGCTCTACATCTTCTTCATAACCCACATTAATTCAATTTTTTCAATGCATATTCATTGTGCTATCAGCATCTTTATTATAAACAAACTTCTCTAAAGCAACTAATAACAAACATTTACACCTCGTTTTCATTGCTAGCTTCTCTTTTTTCGAACACACCACCTAGTTCTTTTTTTCATTTTTTTTGCTTTTGAGTTTGACTTATGATCATGATAACTTTCTTTACTCACTCACTAACTCACACTGTTTCGGGTTATGGTTTATGAATCTTTTTTTCTTTTGACCAATCTCTTCCTACGTTTTTTTTAATATCTACTAATCACAAAGATCATGGTTTTGAATAAACAAAGAAATTAGAAAGATCATGATATTGAATAATCTTTGACCAATAATTGGGGTATTGTTGCATAAACACGTGTCACCACTATTAAACCTGAAAAGGCTCGATCATTCTTACACTCGTGTATATTATATTAGGTTAAATTAGTAGTCGGATGGTATCACTTTCATTTAAATGTGTCAGTTTGTTACCTGCTTTTAAAAAGGTATCAACTAAATCCTAACTTTTTAAGAAATGTCTTAATTGGTCCTTTTTCAGCAAAAAATTATTACTACCGTTAATTATACTGATATTTAAAATGACTACAATGACTTACAAAATTAAGTATTGATATTTATATTAAAATTTAGTGGTAAAAGTTATGAATTAAGTTAACAACTTTAGTAATTTTTGTCTGTAAGAAACCTGATTAAAACACTTTTTCAAAAGTTGGGACTAGATTGACACATTTTTAAAAACGGGTACCAAACTGACACATCTGAACAAAAGTGAGCATTATCCGACTAATTAAGTAATTATATTATATATGCTAGTCATTTAATTTAGTTATGAATTAATTTTCTTTTCTGTGTAGAGTTGTAGATATCAAATAATGTTTTTAAATATTGAAAATGAAAAGAATAAATAGTTATCAGTTGGAGGAGTTTTATTAACTGATAATTATCTTGTTTTAAGGTACATCACAAACATATATCTAAATTGACTTGCAAATTATGTATCATTATTTAAGCTATCCTAAAAGGGAATAAAGCAAAGGTGAATAAATTAAAAAGTGAATAGAAAGTAAGAACAAATCATACGTAAAGAGATTATCCAAAAGGGACGAAATTAATACTTAAACATGCCAAAAGATTTATCTTTTGTACATATGAAGACAAAAATCTACAATTCAACACATTTTTTAGCCTTTAGATATCGGGGAATGAGGAGCTTGGATTTGGACCACATTATATGAAAATATACACTTACATCAACAAAAAGAGTTAATGTGTTAACATCTTGTCTTTTTCTACGATGTTACTCTCATGCTCTTCTTTTTCTAATGGAAAAAAAGAATATAGACGGAAAATTCAATTAGAATTTTTCTTGTCCTTTTTTTTATGAAACAAAATATATAGAGATAGTGTAAATTAAAAGAAGGGTGTGCGAATTTTCTTAAAAAGGTACAATCAATAAATGCGACACTTACATTTAACTTAACAACCAAAAGCTAGAGAGAAAAAAACATATGTAAGAACAAAAAAGAAACTATTTATAAATTTAAATTATAAAAATAATGTTATTAATTTTCTTGATATATCTAAGACATCGTATGTTTTAGAACGTGTGCTTTGTTATCATTTTATCTTTAAAAGACATCTCATAGAATGGAATGATAGATGGGTATTTAAACTGTTATAGACATCAACATCTAACCTATATGAGACTATTGAACATGGTAGAAATATATATAAAAAATAAATTAGCTTTTACCCATAGTTCTATTTTTTTTAAAAAAAGTGCCGACTTATGGTTAGTGATGATCAAGGACATGTAACATAAAAAACTATGAAGTCAACAATTTATAGTCATTACTTGATAACATCAATACTCAAAATGTTATACATGTCTATGTAGATAAAATTTAAAGACTATTACATTCCTTTAAGATTGTATTTCAAAATAACATTTTTTAAACATCTAAAAGTATTTCAAAATATGAGAAATAGGTTTGACATAGTTTTCCAAAAGAAAAATAAAGACAAGTGTTCTATACATAAGGAAAATAAACATTTTTTTTCTTTCAACAGCACCATATTAAATTTATAGGGAAATTAGCTTCCATAAGGAATTCTTCTATACATCTCTTTTTATATTTAATTCTAGCCTAAAGCCTCAACCCTCTCAATACCATTTCAATTATGTCTTAACATGTTCTCAAAACACATCACATAAATTTTATTCAACAATTTCTTACATGCTAACAATTCAAAGGCTTCATCCCCATACAATCATACAATACACCAAAAACAAAAACATGTTTGTACCAAAAACAACATAGAGCATAAAAACCAAAACCACAAAGTTACGTTGAATTAGACTCCCAAATGATTTCAATATTTTGTAGGTTATAAACTCTCAATTTCAATTTAAAACATTTTAAATGTTTACCTTTGATTATCGGTTTGATGACCTACTATAATAGTTTTAGTACAGTCCACAATTTAGAGGTCCATTTGACCATTGGTCATACATTTCAACTAATAGGACCATATAAACTCTAATTTGTGCATAAAAACATTATGTGCAACCAAGAGAAGTCACATGCACTCATATCAGATTGAAGCTCAAAGGAATGGAAAAATTGACTTACCTAAATAAAAAAAATTGATCGGGAACTTTCATAGTATTCGTCATTGTCAAAAGAAGTACTTCTACGGTTTTTAATCTTCAGAAAAATGAAAAATAATCAAGCAAATTGAATTGAAGAGATAAGTAAAGTAAAGTAAAGAAAAAAAATAGGAAAATAGTTTAAGAGATGGTTGTTGTTTTAAGAAATGAGAAGTCTAACTTCTTTTTTATATAATGTTTTTATAACTTAAACTTCTAAACATATATTGTTCTGGGTTCTCACGTACCAGAATGTTGATATCTAACAAGACTTTAAAATTAAAATTAGTCCCAATTTTTTTCAACTAATTGAAAAACCAGTGAGTTTCTATCATAGCAAATTGTTATATACACTACTGTGAGAAACTACTAAGTTTGTACTTTGTAACATTTGTTATACACTAACATACTCCATTAATAATTTGCAGGCTAATAAAATCAAGTGGTTGTCTATTTATGAATAAAAAACAAAAAGGTTGGAAAAAATTATGGGCGATGAAAGGGAAACTATGCACGTGCACTCCGAAACTGCACACAAGAAAGCTGAACTTTTTTTCTTTTTAGATATTATTGAACACATGAAAATCAGAAAAAGTAGAGTTTAGCCAAAAAAATGTTATATTGTTTTTACTCAATTTTCATTTTTTTTTCACCATATTACTCGTGTTATTTTCATTTCACTTTTTATTTTCTTCTTATAACAAAATGAATATTAAAAACTCATTTGAGCATAGTTTTGTCAACGAAAATTATGCTTCCATGATAAGTTTTATACACTATATTGATAGTATTCGCCAACACCAACAAAATTAGTTTCGTTGTGATGGTGAAAAGCATCAAAACATTTTGATAACAATTTTTTTTTTTCCTTTATGCACTACCTTTTCTCACTATTTGATTATTATTTTCTTATAAAACATCTTCTTACTTTATTTTGTATAGTGTTACAATATGATTTTTTCATATGGTGATGAAATGGATGATCATGTATCAAAATTGTATATTTAAATCTTTCACGCATCCACAATTATGAAAACTGACATTATAAAAGAAAAATATTTTTCTAAGTGGGATCTAGTTAAGAGAGCATAAAAAGGATAAAATTTAAATAAAAATATTTATATATTTCATATTATTTTGTTATAAGAATAAAACTTCATTTATGTAATTCAAACAGGATAAATTGACATAAAATTATCATTCGTTATCATCGAATTAAGGCTTTAATTTTAATCTAAGAAAAAACTACGGTTTGCTCATTCTTATAATATATTCATATTCATATTTCTTTTTTTTATTCTTAAATATATTAATGTTTTATTTTTTTATTCTTAAAAAAAAATTCATTGACATGAAGTTTTACAAATAAAATATTTTTCATTGACATAAAGTTTTACAAATAAAATAATTTTCATTTACATAAAGTTTTATAAAAAAAATTATTTCATATTTGATATAATGACTCTAACATGATCTTAGACAAAAACTTTCATTAAATAAGTAATAACACGACTAAGTGAAGAAAGGGAGTTAAGACAATACACAAGTATATAAACTATGCTTATATACGTAAAATTCCATCAAAAAATATTATAAATAAGAAAATATATACACATATGCATTCTTTATTTGTAATCCACACAAAAAAAAAAATCTCAAATAACATGATTGTAATATAATAAAAGATAATATATAATCTTATAAGGTTATTCTTATCTCAATTAAACTTCACAGCTTCATTTTATAAAAAAATTATAATAGAAAATAATTCTTACGAAAATTTTTAGTTAGTTTAATTGTTATAATTGTTTTTATAATAAATAGAACCTCTAAAGTTGTCTTTATGAATACATATAGTATCTAGTGATGGAAAACGTAGAGTGAAAGTGATAAGGAAGTGCACTTTGAAAAAGGTTTGATGGTGAAGAGAAATGAGGTATTTAGATTCTCTAAATTTCGGGATAATTTAAAAAATGGGGATCCTCGTTTTGTGGAATTTGGCACCAACATTATGCCTATATTCCACCGCCCCAAAAATCCTTTGTTCAATTCATCTCCAAGTTAACTAACTACCCTGTTTCTTTTATTTTATATTATATCATTTTTGTAATTTTACTTATCTAAAAAATATTTTAGTCTTTCTATCCATAAATTTTATATTAAAGTGTTATCAAAATTTAAACATGTGATTACATATTTTAATATGAAAGTACGAAATTGAAGTTATCGTATAAAACATGTAATTAACAGTTATATACGTGATTTCTTCGGTCTTCATACTTTTTTTTAATCAATTTCACAAAATTGTTTTTTAGTTATTCAATATTTTTAAAATTTTAAATCACCTAAAATGTTTTTTTAATCTCTTATTACCCACTTTTATTCGGATGTGTTAGTTTGATACTCACTTTTAAAAATGTGTCAATTATGTTCTAATTTTTGAAAAAATATTTTAATAAGGTCCTTTTCAAAAAACAAATAATTGACAGTTAGGAATGTCAAAAAATTTCGTACCCACGGGTATCTGCGAATAAAACTCGTAACAGATAGAAGGTGGATATTGTAAATAGATACCCGCGAGTAACGGATACGAATATTTTTTATACCCGCATGTTAACAGGACGGGTATCATAGTATCTGTATCCGTGGATATCCGTATCCGCTATACTCTAATTTAAATTAAATTAGAAGAAATAAAAAATAGAAATATTTGTGTGTGTGTGTGTATGTGTGTTACTTAATAGACTATTAGTATTTTGATAATTTAAACGGAGACGAGGATAGAGCAAATATGAGTATTATGGCGGGTATGGGAATAAGGTGGATATGTACATCCCCATCCTCGTTCCCATTTCCCATACTCAATGGAAAAAACCCGATATTTCTCATACTCATATTTAGTCAATGCGACGATTTCCCATCAAACAGGGACGGTTCGGACTATACCTACCAGAACAGGTTCATTTGTCATCCCTAACGAAATACTAGTTGAGTCACGATAATCTCACTCCTGTAATCCCTCTTCAATACACTTCGACTACATAAAGAGTAGTATTTTCTCTTGAAAATAGTCATTGAGAACCAAACTTATCATTTCCAAACTAAATCAAACATAAATAATTTAAACAGAATATCATACCCAACCTATATGTTCTTTCAACCTCTCAATTTTGCACTCTTCAACAATTTCACATCCCATTTATATCACAATCAGTCATAATGAACACAAAAAACCCATAACAGCTTAACATAATAGTTTTTGTTTGTTTTTTTTTTCAGCTCAATGTCTCTCATTCTATAACAAAAAATTGATGCACCTATCCCTTTCACCAAGAATCATTTTCTTCAATATATGTTAGTTCCAAATTTATTTATTTATATTTTTTTTCAAAATTGTGAATGGAGTTTAAGGGCTCAAAGTGAATTTTTTTTCAGTTAAGATTGTTATGATATGTTTTATTGTTGATTTTTGTTAAATTGATTTTTTTTTAGCTGAATTGATTTGGTTCAGATAGTCTAATTTGATTTATTTGATTATTATTTTGAACTAAAATAAGGTATTTAAACTATAAAAAAAAACTAAAGTGGCATAAATAATAAAATTAGAGTGTTCATTCAAATCAGTTTAGAAATTATTTTTTTCTCCAAAATTTACTGTTATTTAAATTTTTTCTTAAAGTGTATCCCGCCTTTAAAAAATCACTTTAAAAACTTGTCCGTATTCAATAAAGAGTAGAGTCCCAAATTTATAAACAATGAGATCTACCGAAGGAAATAAAACGGATAATGACATTTGAAAAACAAATAAAGAATGACTCACTAAAATTAGAGGTAATTATAAAAAATAATTTAATTTAAGCCAAATTTAATTGTACTAACTAACTTTTAATTAATAATGTCATGTAGAAAAATATGAAGTAAAATAAATAAAATTCACTAAATTATTGAATCGATTTAATAAGATGTTGAATCGTATTTCTCTTGTATAGAACCAAATTATGACAGTTCTGGAAAACCCTAAATCAAAACCACACAGTTAACAAAACAATTATCTGTGTTGCTGCATCATCATCAAGTAACCTGTATAAAGAAACATAGATCCCCTCAGACTCTTCCGAGACAACCTCAGTGAAGAAACTATGTTCAATTATTCAATTTTTCATGTGTGTGAAGCTTTTCATTTTCTCATATTTCTCTCACCAAATTGTCTCACCTGTTTGTAACATCCCACAAAACAAAGGTTTTGCAAGTAGCTTGTGAACAGAAGCAGCTATATTAGTTTCATGTGTAGACATTAGGAAGAACTACATAGAATTTGAGGCATGCCATGCACGGCAACACCAACCAAATTAACCACAAACTCATCGTATATATGCAGTACTTCTTGTCCCCTTCACAGCTACGTACACTGCACTTTCATAGTTTGGCTCACTTTTTTATCGTCTTCTTCACTTTGATGCAAACCTTTCTCTTTATTTCTCTATATGTGTGCTGTATGGATTTTTATAAATTGTAGATGTGGTTTATATTTGAAATAAATACATGCATGCATGGAAAATATATGTTTCATTCACTCAATAATGAGACCTACAAGCAAAAACACACACTTTTCGTTGAGTAAAGTTGGTTTAAATCTGAAAAAGTATGAGTTAGATGTAGATAAACACAAAATTACTATACAATAAACTTTACAAACAAAAATAAACTATGTACACTTTAGGGTAATGTTTAGATTTGTAAAATAATATAATTCTAGTTTCTGAAAGCAATGCTATGAGATTACGAACAAATAACGATTCATTCAAGATATCTATCTGCTTATATTTGGTTAAATATATTTTTTGTCTATTCACTTTAAGTGAAAATTAGAATTAGTTTATATTCGAAACTTTGACCTAATTTTGTCTTCTAACTTAATATATGCGTGAATTTAGTCTTTATAACTAAATTTTGTTAAATTTATTTGACTTTTTAAACTCGTTTCTCAGCTAATATTGAAGCGAAAATGTTATAATGAAACTTATTTGAAACATCAAATAAACTTAACAATATCTGGTTATAAAACACTACTAAAAAAACTCATATTTCCTGCCAATTTTGTTTTAAAATTTTTTTTCGTAGGAAATACTTACAAATTTTGTTGTGAAAAAAAAAATTGCAAGAAATTGCTACCAATTTTCTTGCAAAATATTTTGTATAAACACTTTTCGCAACAAATTTTGTAGGAAATACTTGAAAATTTTATAATTTTGTAGAAAATGATTATCCGCGAAGGAATTACCTACCAATTAAAATTCTACCGAAAAAAGTTTTTTCTTACAAATTTTTTTAACAAATTTACAAGAAAAAACTTATGTAATATGAGAATTTTTAGTAATGAAAGGACTAAATTCACGCAATTATAAAATTGAAAAACTAAATTAGATCAAAATTAAAAAAAAAATTAATTTCAATTTTCACAAGGGATAAAAAATATTTAAGTCTAACCTTTTTAATACATTACTATTATATTAATTAGATTAATTGAGCATGTTACCGATCAGGAATTTAAAATAAGTCTGAAATTTTACTTTAGATAAAAATAGTAAAAAAACTGATATATAAGTATAATCACTCATAAATTTATTATTTTAAAATTTTAAATTAAAAATGGTATCATATAATATCTTACATAAACTTATTTAGAACTCATCAAAACAAAATCTCCAGCCCATTATTCATCCTATGACAGTCCTTGTTGAAGAAGGTCTGCATTTTGTTTGGTAAAACTTAAAATTGTTAATAATTAAAAAGATTTTGAAGTAAAGGCAACCGTGTTTTTCTTCTTTTTGCATATAAAAGAACCAAATACCATTATAAATAGGAATTTTGGTTTTTAAATGAAAACACTTTTTTAATTTTAATTTTTCTTTTTGTTACATTTCAAAACAGTTTTATCTTTATCTGATCTTATAGTGTCATTTAGTTTAAATTATAAATGTTCATATCATATTAAATTAAATATATTTTTCTACGCTACATAAATTAAAGTTTTAATTAATTATAATCCGAATTCATTTAAAAAATGAATCTTTGAAACATTATATAAAAGAGTATGCATTTTAATTTTAAAGTAATGTAAAAGTGTTATCTTTTTAATTTATTTTTATATAGTGTAATAAAATATTTATTCTTAATAAAAACTATATTTAAATTTTGTTTAATTTTAAAATTTTCGATACAACAAAAGAAGGATTTTAACATTGCCTTTGACGCCTTGTTTTCTAAACTTAAACATTACTATAAACTAAAGTTGATAGTAAAAGCTTTACAAATCAGTATATAAATTTTCAATTTATTACACATACAGGATTACGTTGGTATATTTTTTATTTAAAAATATATCATAAAATATCTTTGAATAGAAATTGTATATTTCTAAATTTTATAAAATTAATATATTATGATTGGATTTACCCATTCTAATGAAATTTTAATTAGGTCAAATTCATAGGAAACTCCATTTAGAATTTCAATAAAACATACGTAACAAAATAGAAATAAAACCCAAATACTCAAAGTAAGCTCATTTCATATTTTACTTTTAATAAAAGTGATATTATTAATCTTAACTAATATTCGTTGAACATCATTAGCATGATTATTAACTGAAAATCACTTGATATTTTCACTACAAGAAAATATTTTATTAGTAATCAATTTTAGTGATTAAAAATTGTTAATCACTATAGTGACAAATTTAGATATCAATTTACAAAATTAGAATTTATTAGTTATTAAAATAGTCACTAATATAAATAAAAAATTATAATTGGTTACTAAATTTGTCACTAATTAATTAGAGAGCAATTTAGTAACTAAGTTATTTTGGTAGCCAAAACTTAGGTAGCTAAATTTTAGTAACCAGTTTTTTTTGGTAGCCAAAACTATGGTAGCTAATCCTAAAAACCAATTTAGTGACCAATTATAATTTTTTATTTATAATAGTAACTATTTTAGTAACCAATAATTTTTTTACTTTGTAAACTTGTATTTAAATTAGTAATTATAGTAACTAACAACTTTTGATCATTAAAATTGATTACTGATAAACTATTTTTTTGTAGTGTTTATTTTGAATCTACGTTGATAAAAGAAAGTGAAATGAAAAATGATTTTATTATTATTATTATTATACTTGAATTACGCATACATGTGATGATGGAGAAGAAAGAAGAATGCAGTGAGTCGTGAGGCATAAAGAGTGAAAGGAAAGGAGATGGAGTGAAGCATCGTATCATCATCCATCCATCCATCCATCAATCAATCAAAATTGAAAACTGAAAACTGAAAAGAAAGAACGAAACAGTAGGTTTGAAGCATAGCATGCAGTGGGTTTGGGTACCTGTAAAAGCAACACCAACTCAACACACAAAATTTTATATTATACATTTTTTCATTTTATTATTTAATTTATTTCTAATTAAATGACGTATTACTATTTTATATTTTTCCTCCGCTCTAACTTTCATTTCCTACCGCAACCCCAACACCAGTGGTAAAGCTTTGCACAACTTGCGAACCGCTGCGTGGACTCCACACACAGTGAGTCACACGTGTAAGTCTTTGTCGCACAGTAATAATTATACTCAATCTTGAATTGTTTTAGGAGACAGTTGAGGAAAAATAATCGATTTTTATTAGTTCATTAATACATAATTTATAGTTTATATTTAATATATTTTACTTAATTTAACAATGGTTGCGATAATAACAGTTATCTTTTTCCAAACTTTTTAATAACAGTTTGTAATCATCGTAATTTTGTTTAATATTTGAAAACAACTAAACAACTAAAATAATAACGATTGTCAGATCAAATTTAACCGTCATGAAAAGTCTAATACAAAAATGTTATATACTAATATTTGTATATAATATTATTTAGTAAATGTTTTAGTTCAATTAGAAATAACAATGAAAACATATATCAGTAACGGAAACATTATAATTTAGAAGTAATTTTTTTTCTTAAATTTTGTTAAAAATATATTTAAAGTTTAATAGATTTGGTTGACGTGATATTAAGTTCTTTACTCACGTGAGACTTGTTGATAATAAAAATAAAATCCCAAAATAAGTATCTTTTAAATTAATGACAAATTTATTTTTATCAACAAAATTCGTGAGCATTACAAATTATATTTTTTTACAGAACTTTTTATTAATAATTATAAATTTTAAAATTCGTCGATAATTTAAAATACTTATAATATGTGAATTTGTCCATTCATAAATCTGTTAATAAAAAAAATGACAAATTTCCAGTCAAAATTTGGATATATTACAAACTAAACTTAAACTTAAACTCTAGAAGATGATTTCTTCTTTCTTTGATTTCGTCCATGTTAGAGCCAATCCTCCGTTCACGCAATCCACCGTCAAAGAGTTGCCCTCATCCTTGCTAAAGATTCCACCTTCACTCAAGGTTGTCGTTGACAACACTGATCATTACGGGAGGCATCACAAACATCATTATCCTTCCTTATCCCAAAACGCAGACTGACGCACCACCATGTTCGTGAGCGAAGATGACTATATGGAAATGGGTGTTGGTAGCGATAGGTGATTGGAATTGGACAGGAGAGATAAAACAGAGAGGAAGAAGATGAAAGTGGAGAGTGATAGGTTCTGAATCTGTTTATATTTTGATGGTAAAAATGATGGTGATAGAAGCAAAAAATATAGGTTAAAGATGGTGATCCAATAAAGATGGTGGAGTTGGAATGGGCAACGAAGAATGACGAAGAAATGGGGGTTTTAGAGGTTGAATGGTGATGGTGTTTGATGGGTGGAGAAAATTGTATTCGAGTGGAATCAAAACACAAGTTCACCACTATTGTAAATGGATATCAATGAAAAAGAAGAAGAATAATGAAGGAGGAGGAGGAAGATGGATCAGATCACAATATTTATCGACGAAATCTTATGTCAATAATTATCGACAAAATTTATCGACTAAAAAATTTGTTGATAAACCTACAAATATTATTGACGAAATTCTTGTTTTGTCGGTAGAAGTTAATTGATGAGATATTTAAAGCATTATTGATGAATTTTGACTATCATTAATATTAATTTTTCTTGTAGTGTATGAGTTGAATCTAATTGTTGTAAACCATATAAACTATTGACATTAAGAGTGACATTTTCCTCATAAGACATATCAGTCAAGAAATAAAATTTCATTAGCTCACCACCATCTAAATTCTTAACAAGTGAAAATATATTTACAACACAAATATTACCATGATTAACCATCATTGGCTCGGGCTAAAACTAAGTAATAAGTTGTACCACAACTAGTTGCACCATAAATGATTGAACCTCAAGCTCTACTACGTGAGTTAAAGAAGCTGTAATCCTATCTTGTACGACCTTACGACGATATTGTTGTTATATTTTTGGACCAATTGTTTTCTTCCCACCAAAAATATTATTGGCATCTTGTTGTAACTTTCAACAATTAGATAGATCGTGACTAATTATTTTACAATTTGAACAAAATAGAAACAATTTCTCATATTTCATATCAATAATAAACGCAAATCGTGATCTTTCTACCAAAATTTGATTAAGATAACAAATTAACATCAACTTAGACACATGCAAAGAAGCATCAAGACTTATTCTTGGTAAAGTCATATAAAATAAAGGTGTATCAATTCCACGTGCTATTGAGAAAATCACTTTCGATTATTAATACTCTAAAGGAAGACCATGAATGCAAAACCCAACATTAAATTTTTGTGAGTATTGTGAAAGTCAGAACAAAGTATTTTGTCCAAAAAAAAAACATGAAGAATTTCAAGAGATAAATTCAAAGTTCCAACCATCAAAAACCTTCACATGTATTTTAAAGAAGAAAAGACAAATTTATAGAATGGTATGCCCAGTGGAATTATCTTCCCTTTACCTAAATGCTTCTAAACCACATTAAGTTTTTTTTATAAAGATCTGAATATGTAAACGGTTTATCCTCATGTTGAGAAAGAGAAAAAAAAAGGATTAGTATCGAGCGTGAAAAATAACTAACCAACCACACAAGACATAATTACATTCAAACAGGTTGCGGACTGGTATGCTATAACACATCAGGTTATTAACAAAAATGCACTAGACTACAACAAGTATGCGGGATGAAAATCTTATCCCGATCCTTGTTCAATTATTTTTTGGATTTCAATTTACTTTTTTATATTACGTGTTTTATTTTTATTCTTGTATTATATATTGAAATATTTTCAACTAAGTTTAAAATAAAGTTAACCGGTATATTAATATGTAATACTTAAAATATCTGGACGTTTAATTTAAAACTAATATAATAATTAATGTCATAATTGAAAAAGTTACATTAAAAAAAGAAAAAGGAAAATTTTAACTCGTCTAGAGAAAAAGGTAAGACGGTAATTTATTACAAACCTTTTAAGAGTGAAAAGGAAAATCAATGGACAGAAAACATCGCAACAAATGAAAGAATATAAGAACATGACATCAACGTACTTTTAAAATCTATCCATATTTGGAAGCAATGAATACAAAAAGTGAATTTAAATAATAAAAAGACTAAAATATCCATGTGTTTTTGCTTCTTCTTTTTTTTCGTTAGTGATAATTATAGTATATTGTTTATAATTGGCGAGAATGGTTACTTTCAAATTTAAGAATACGTAAGATAGACATATTTATGACTAAATTGAAGGAGGGAATATGACTTTTATATATAAAAAGAACTGCAATCAGATTCCTAACCAATCTTCATGTATGACGCAAAAGTTCTAATTAAGATTTGATTCAATTTTATATACATGATAAATTATATATTTTTAATAGATATTTTAATTAAGATTTTATTAAGAAAGTTAATTTTACTGAATACTTAAAATATTTTGTATTTTCACGTTAGTAACTTGTTCAAGTTGAAAAATGATATTAAATTGATATAATGTATAATATGTATATATATTATTCTCCTAATAAATATATTATAATATATCATACAAATATTATACTATAAAATGTAATTATGAGTAAAATATGTGAGAAATCTGATTAAATTTAATTATATATATATATATATATATATATAATCAATAAATTAAATAGAATATAATTTACCAAAAAATAATATTATTAGCCATATTTGTCAATTTTATATATATATATATATATATATATATATATATATATATATATATATATATATATATATATATATATATATATATATATATATATTTATGCTTTTACTGACATCAACGTCAGCGAATATTTTTTAAGTGGATCGTCTGCTAATTTTATTTGTATATCAATGATTCAGTCTTTTTATGTTATCTTGAAGGATCCACCATCTTTTCCGGTAAAACTATTATTAATAAGACAATGTGAGATTTTTTTTCATTCAAATCTATAAATTATTGGAAAAACATTTTTTTTTATGTTAGAATTAGGATCTTGAAAAATAAAAATTTGAACTTTGTTATTTTGTGCAATTAGTTTTTTTCCCAACAATGTCTTTCTCCTTTAGTTTTTAATGGAAAAAAAAAGAAAATTAAAAATTCATTCAAAATCCAATTACACCAAATTATGGATTATTTTTGAACCCGTTATATTTCTAAATATAGTCCAAAATTTGACTTTCTAAAAACTAAATTTTAATATGAGGAAAACAACTTATTTACGTAAGTATTAGGCATATATTATGATGAATGATTGTTTAGTTTAAGATCGTTTTCTTAAAAAATTTTTATAGTGAAAATTAAAATTAGTTTTTATTTAAAATTTTAGACGAGACTAATTTAGTTCTCTATTTTTAAAGATATTAGATTTAGTTTTTTTAATTAAATTTTGATAAGTTTATTTAAGTTTGATAAATTTTGATAAGTTTATTTTTAAACACGTTTCGCAACTAATTAAAGCAAAAATATATCAAACAATATAAACAATTCAAATGATATCATAAAACGTGTTTGAAATGTCAAATAAACTTTAATAAAATTTGATTAAAATGAATAAATACAAATAATTTGAATGATTATATTATGTCAAAATTTCAAAAATTAACTAATTTCAATTTCAAAGTTAAAGGATAAAAAGGTACTTGATCCTTTAGTTTATATTCAAGTGAAAAAAATCATGACGTCATTATTAGTTTATTATTTTTAACTCATTGATGGATTTCTTTAAATTATTTTCAGTCTTTAATAATTTATTAATCATATCATATTTTCTCTTTCAAAATAAGATGAGTTATAAAGTAAAAGAAACTAAAAATAAGATAAGTTGATCGCGAAATTAAAGATAAGAAGTTAAAAATACTATATCATTCTAACATTAAACAGCAGAATATTTCAACAAAAATAAAAGAAATTAATCATTTAATAATTTTTTAGTTATGTAAAACTTTGATTAAGCTTTTACATAATGAAGGTTCGCTTGATGATTTAACTATATAAAGAGACACTCGAAACCCTAAGAAAAACAGTTAGTGAATTTAATTGGAAGCAATAATGCAGACAAATTTTGCAATATCTAGAAACCATATTATCCCAAAAGATAATGTTATGCAAGTAATAAAAGTTTGAGATTTGAAATGAATAATAATAAATAAATAAAAACGAGCTTAGGGGTGCAAATGTTGGAAAGAGGCTTGCAGGGTTTACCTGCTGCTTTGTAGCCTCTGGTTTTGGCATCTTGGAAATGTACTTACATTACTTTCAGGTCCTTCCGCACGTGAACTTGTCCCACCATTTTTTTCTTCTCTTTCACTCTTCTTACACACACTCAATTATTGTCAATCATAAACCCATTTTTCATTCAATCAAAAATTATATATTTTTTCTCGTACACGTATAAATTCTGTATATTACTTTCTTTATTCTCCTTTCAAATTAATAAAACTCTAACTTTTATATTTATATCGAAAGTGTCTTATATCTTTGACAAGATAATTTTATAATATATAAATAAATATAAATATTATTTTATAAATTGATTTTGTAAAATTAAGTCAGATTTAAAATTCATTTTTAATATAATATTAAAATTATGATTTAAGAAAATCAATACATTTGATATTGAAAATGACGGATTATCAATTAGTAAATTAGATATTCTAAACATCTTTATAATTTTCACATTTCAATTATCAATTACATAAAAATTTATTAAAAAATAAAATACAAAACATAATAACAAAATCTAAATATAAAATGAAACTAAACTACTTATATTATTTTTCTATAAATAAAATTAAATTAAAGTTAACTTATCGTGACAATAATTTCAACATTAACTAATAAAAGTAATAATAACTTACTTTCATAATACCATGGATGTGCCTCTTTAATTTCTTTTTTGTGATAGATCAGTCCGTGATTAATAATGCTTCACGGGTAAACCGCACATGAGATGCTCCACTTTAGAATCCACCATTGTTCAAAATAAGAGTAGTAATAATAATGAAAGCAGATACTCGTCAAATAGCAAAAGCGCAAAATTATCAGATTGAAAAGTTAATATCAGAAAACGGATTATCACAATGATAATTAATGACCTAACAGAGATTGAATTTTCTTGAGAGTGATCATTCTATATTATAATTTAGGTTTTCTTTTTCGAAATTAAAAAATCACGTGTAATTTCATTGATTTTTTTTGAGCGGTTAAAATGGGTTGTAATCCGCGAGTCTATCCGGTATGGGTTTGGGCGGGATTAGTTTGAAAATTTTTTACAAAATTTCAATACGAGTTAATTTTTAACCCGATCCACCTTGAACTCGGCTCACCCGGTTGAACTCATGGTGAGCCGGGTTGGTGAGCCAACCTGCAAATAAAAGGTCATACAAATATTTTTTGTTAAGTTCAACTTTGCATTTGGGTCAAGTTAAGTGATTCTTTTAGCCAACACATAAATAACTTGTATTTTTGTGATTTTAGTTTGTATTTTGATTATATTAAAGTTTACTTACATTTTAATTAAAATTATAATTTAGTTTTGACGGAAAAAAATGTATTTTTTTTAATTAAGTGAGTCTGTGTGCCAACCCGTTTAACTTACCAACCTGTGATGGGCTAGACTGGATTCAAATTTTTTTGGCTTACCAATAAATGAACTGGGTTGAGTTGACTCACTATATGATCAACATGTGGTGGGTCGAGTCGGGCCGGACCAGATTATCCGTTTTGATAATTCCAATTTTTTTTAGTTACATTTAATTGAATCGGTTAAAATTTTTTATAATTTTTTTAGTTACATTTAATTGAATCGGTTAAAATTTTTTATAATTTTTTTAGTATTTTTATTTTATCTTTAATCTTGTAAATTTTTCAATACCCTCTCCTGTACTAAACGTGCAAATTTAAAGAATTTGAACAATGAGTAGCAGGGTAGGATAAATTTCACATATGATAAACTTCGAGTGATATTAACACTATACAATGAAATTTAGATCAAATTTAATTTTACTATGCAGAATTATCTCCATTTATATATTATATATTTTGACATAATCTCTAAAATAACATTTAAAATAATGTCGATCTAAAAATTTAATATTTTAAGTTATTTCTATTATAAGTCAAAATTTGTTTCATGGAAAATAAACTTAACAGTGAGAGAAAAATGTTGTCTAACTATAATTAGAGAACCATCTTCGGTTGATTATCTTCAACATAACTTGGTGTGGTGAGAGTTATGATACATTGTATGATTAATTTGTTTTGTGCAAGCAAAACATCACTATCTTTCACGGCATAGATTCTTTTCTTTGTCACTATTATTCAATGCTTTTGTATTGTGAACAAAGATTATGATCTTGTCATCTCGAAAATTTCTATTCTCCTTAGATTTGATGCAAAATAAAATGGTGAATCAATAGATAAGCATATATATAATTAAGTTCTATTTGTTGAATTAGTGAATCTATTAACCAACTTGTGACATCGTCACCTACATCATGTCGACCACAATTTGAAAAGGCATGGCCTTTTAAGTTTTATACACTATCTTCAATGATTTATCAAATATTTTAATATTAAAAAATCTCCACACTTCATTCCCTTAACGGCAAGATAATGGAAGTGCTTTGCTTTATTGTACAAGTATGTATTTGGATAGAATATAAATTATTCCACCACACTCATCAAACTTTTCTTTGAGTTTATAATTATTATTTAGGAAAATTTTTATAATTTTAGAAAAGGTAGAACACGTGCAAGCTTATTTTTCAAGTAAAAATTATAATATCTTTTAAAAAGATATATAATAATAAATTTGAACAATTTTCTTTATAGGATACTAGCGAATACGGTTGTTTGTTTTCGCATTTTATTAATTTTTATAAGAATTTGAGTTGAGATAAATAAGAAATATATAATTAAATATAAAATTTGAAAAATAAAATATGTACACAGAAGAAATTTTGAACATAACGGTCAAAGACAAAAGAGGTTTTAAAATAATAATTAATTTTAAAAATAATAATTAATAGTAAAATAAGAATATCAAAATGTGGACACAAAAGAAGATATTTTCTCTATATATTGTTATAGATTTAAACATTATAAAATTGGATTTTAAGAAAAATATGTTTTTATTTATATTTATTTATAACTATGTATAAAAGAAGATTATCTTCTTTTGTGTCCACGTTTCATAATTCAAATTTTAACTTTTACAATATAATTATTTGTTAAATTTTTAAAAATTAACAGTTACTTCTACATATTTTTTATAAAATTGTTTATTTTTTTTCTATTTATCAACAATTATTTTTTACATCTTTTCTCTATTCATTTTATTTTGTTTTTATTAAATATAAATTTATTTTGTATATTAACTTATTAACATTATAATATCATCACCTACTAATATAATATCATACATATTTAAAAAATACGTACGAATAGTCATTATGATAACATTTGTATTTACGCTAGTAATTTATACTTTGGTTACATTTTTAAGTAAGTGTTAACTTTTTAATTAATAATTTCATGTCGAAATTAAACGTTCCAAATGTTTTTCCGAATAATTTTAATACCATCTTTATTGAGATATTTTTTAAATAATATAATAGATAAAAAAAATTATTAAAAAATCATATTTAAAATAAATTTAAGTTTAAATTAATTTCTAAGATTTAAATTAAGAGATAATTTTTGAATTTTATAGTTTGATTATATTTGTAATCATTATAGGTTTTTTAATATACTCCTTAAAACATGAAATAATATAGTTTTAAAGATTGATTAAATAAGTCTAACTTCTGTCTTTTTTTTAGGCATTTTTCATTCCAATTTGTTTGCTTAAAAAAACATAATTAGGAGTGCTAATGTTCGAATGAGTGAATAGAATCCTTTTATGGACAACTAAGAAAGTATTCCTCTAATTTATTCACAAAATAAATTAACGAAGAAATCTAAGATTCGTTTAAATTAATTAATACGGGAATTTGAATTCAAATTTATGGGATGCTTAGTTTTAAGGTAAGCATACTTAAAAAAGTAAGATACTAATAAAGTTAATTATTCTTTCAATTATCTATTTATTCAAAATTCTATTTCTGACTTCATTTATTATGTTTGGTTTTGTCTTTAATCGTCTCTCCTTTTACCAATTTTTTAAGATGGTGCTTTATTTAGATACCAAACTTTTGAGTATTTATTAGAGGTTTGACTGTAAGTAGTAAAAGTTTGACTAACTTGTTCTAATCTGTTGCTTATTATGAGTTTTTTTAGGGTTAAAATATGTATTTAGTTTTGATATGTCCTTAGCATAATTTCTGATTTTAAAATCTACTAAATAACAAACGGAACCTGTTGGGGCGTTTGCTATGACCAATTCAAAAAATAATTTTACAGTGTGTTTTGAATCATTGGGTTATATAAATAGGAGTTTCGTAAAAATAAAACTCAAATTGCAAATTAAATTTTGGGGATACTTAATTATATAACTAGTACAATATTAATCTGACCCTTATCAAGAGTAAAATCATCTGGTTTATAGTGCACTTATACTATATGGATTTCAATTGAGTTTCTCTCTTTATTTTAACTATTGATTCAACTAATTCAATAGATATTATATGTCTTATAGTTTTTTTTTTATTATGAAAATTTTATGTTATACATTTAGGTATTTCTTGTTTATAGCAATGATTTTTTTCTTCTTCTTGGTGATACGTAACATTTATTCTTAGTAGATACATTATACATATATGCATAGATAGACAACATTCTTCAATCTACCGTTGTTTAAGAATACTTTCATCTAAAACATTCTCTATTATCGTGTAACACAATTATCATAGTTGAAAACAAACACAAATAAAAGTAGTCTTAAAATATTTTATATTAAAAATAAAAAACACTTACACAACCACACACAATTCCTCACCTCATCCATTCATCTATTAAATATTAATCGTAAATATTCAAATTCACAATCATTGACAACAGAAACCAAGTGTCTACATATATCAGTTCAAGTGACTACCTTCAATGTCATCAAGTATTTACATCACATCATTACATACACCTTATTATACTTTTAGAAGATTTATGCTTTAAATTAGATTCAGAAGTTCTGCATTTGTCATATTATCTTCACTCAATGAAAATAACTACATTCACATCACATAAATATCAATTTAATAACTCATAATAGATTGTCTCTAAGCCCCCTAGTTTTACTTAACTAAACCCAACCACACACCAATACATTATTATTTTCACAATCAATTTAATTCAACATTACAAGAATAATTCATCAATTTTATCCCTTCCCACAACTCAACATATTTACATACAAACTTAAAGTTTCAACAACTTATTTTCATATTCAAAATCTTCCCATCTCCCTTAACAAGTAAACAAGTTCACTCAATGAAACAACTCTACAAGATTCTAAAACTGTAGTTCATTTAGCAAGCATTCTCACTAACTTAATGAGACTTCACCTACTTAACGACAAATCACTTATGAGCTCTCTAGATTATAATTAAAAGAATTTCACTTAGTGATATAATCGATTCATCCAATGACCAAGCATTGCAAGTTCTTATCACAATAATTCGCTTGGTGAGACCATATTTCTTCAATGACCCAACCATTGTGAGCTCTCTAAATTAAAAATAAAAAAGAATTTGGTCAATGACCCAAACACTTGGGAGCCTTTCTCAAATGCTCGTCCAACAAATAAAATGACATAAACTTTATAAATTTTAAAACTTTAATTTCCTAGTAAATAGATGATTTGTCCAACAATATATATATATATATATATATATATATATATATATATATATCACTTGGTCAAATCGAGAAACTTCTACTTATTCTTATTTTAAAAAGACATTTTGTTCTAAGTGATTTTAGACAAGACCAAATTAATATATCTCAATAATTCAAAACTCAAAATATGCAAAAGGTATGTTTTTATGCTAATCAATGTTTCCAAAATTAATTAATACATTACATTTCTCACATTAAGGAAATTGATGATGTCACCTATACCACCTGATCATTTAAACTAAGGTACTAATAGAAAACAATTAGTTTCCCTTTCTTAGACTAAGCCTCTTAACTTTGAAAGAGCTTTCATTCTCACATAACATAATACATGTAAAAAAAAAACTAAGATTAATTATATGAACACATTCTAACAATCTTGTACCAACGAATGTTCATTTTGAACCACATGCAACAACTTTCTACTCTTGCATGATGAGCTTTTAAAAACATTGACTAAAAAGGTATAAAAATAAACATACTGAAACAAAAGATTCTAATTGGCTTAGATTGCTTTACTATATGTCTTAATCCATATGATGCTCTGATATGAAGAAAATAAATTAACATGTTGATCAAAATCATAAAGAGAAGTTGGAAAAATAAAAAAATAATTACCGAGAGATAATAATCTTTGTAAAAAACTTCAATAATCAATATTTTTTTTCTATATAAGTTCAACATTTGAATAATAAAATATTCAAATTTCAAGAAACTAGTTATGCTCTTAATTATTTTCTCGGTCATTTGACATTTAAAATGACATCTAAAATGTTAACTACTTGATAATGTTTTGAAACAATCTTTTTATATTTTAGAATTTTAACTTTTGTTCCTTAGTCTAAAATGCTTATATTTTAAACTACCTTGAATAATCGGTATACGAAGATAAATTTAAAGTTGGATATATTAACCGATTTGAAATTTTCAAATATTATCGGCCAGCGTTTTTGTTTTAATATTTTAAGGCTGATTTCTTTATTTTTCCAAAACTCTAAACATGACGTAGAGAAAGTGCTTTTAATAATCTTATTAATTAACAATTTCGTGATATGATTATGTATATTAATTTAGGGTAGTTTAGTTTTAATGTTTTTATCATATCTATATATTTTTTATATTTTTAGATTTGCTATTAGGATTAATGATCATAAACTTCATTCATCTTTTTTTCTTTTCACGTGAATTCATCTTTTTGTATTATTATTATCCATGCCCATCGCATATATAATTTGCCAAGCTTGATTTTTTTTTTGTACTTGCTTAGTCATATGGTTAAAGTTAGTATTAGATATGACCCCTCTCTTTAGATCTATATATTAGGAGACTTTATTTAGCTTGAGTGGAATCAAATTATTGTGATTTTTTTTTTTAAGATTTAGCGGGATATGTTGCTAAAATGGATATAGAAGTGACTTTTGTTGACAAAATTTGAAGGAGTGATGATATCTATGTCTATGTTTAACTATACTTTTTAGTTTTTAGAGTTTGATCTAATTTTGGTTTTGAACCTACAAATTAAAAAAAACGTAGGCTTTTAAAATAGTAAAGGTATATATTTAATTTTTCAACAAGAAATTTGTAGATTAAATATAATTTTAATTCTTACGTCTTAAATCTTAAAAAAAATTAACTTAAACTCTGAAAAATAAATGCAACTCGACAATATAGTATTATCAAGAGATTAACTTTTTTTAGTGGCAAAATGCTTCATCTTATTATAACCTTTTAGTTGTGTTATTTATGTTATTCAATTTGGTCTTATAATAAAAATGTTGAATTGAAATTATATTAATAAAGGGAACAATTCGTACAAAATAAATAATTAATTAAAAAATTAATTAAATAGAAAATAAGATATAAGACTAATATTATAATCAATCTAATTTTAACGTTTAACATAGTAATTAAATTCAATATGTAAAGCCGTCAACTTAGTTTGGTTTTCAGTGTTTGGTCTTGATTCATGTGGATTGGGGTCAAAAAACTTATAAAACAAAAAAACTCCTATTAAAAAGGTCTATATGATTAAAAAACACATAAAAGCCTTGTGGGTTAGGATTAGTACTATCCATTTCGTCAATCGATCCGACTCGGCAAATATCGGTCGTCGGATCGATCGATCACGGTGGTCGACCCAGCCCGATTCGTCTCGATCGTCAGCACGACTTGTCATGGTAGTTAATATGGTCTGACCTGTCTTGGACGTGGACTCGGGTTGACTGTCTTGGTCGTCGGTCTGAGACTACCGACATGTCCATCGGGCGGAACCATTTTGTTCGTTGACACGGGTCGATCCTTTATCGACAATGGACCCTGGCTGAACTGACTCGACCGTGGGTTGTGGTCGGCCATGAACCTGAGCCGTCAGTCCGGTTCGGCCCGTCTCTAGCGTAGGCACATGATGGCTCATTTCGGCTTTCGACACGGTGCGACCTGTCTCAATCTTTGGTCCAACCTTACCTGATTGTCTAGTCTCGACCTTCGATTTTAGTAGGTTCGAGACAGTTTGACTCCAACTTTGATTTAGACTCAAAATACTATTTTTAAGAATTTGTTAAAATATTTTAGTGGATCACATACACGCTAACCCTTACCCTAATTCACTTAAGGCATGAAATTTTCTTCTGATCCCTTTATTTAAGAGTCCCTAAAAAAGGTTCAGTAAGGACTTGAACCGGCTCTTAAACCATTGGGTAAATTAACGCCTATAGCTGGATGTATTATTATGTGTGGATAGTTTCAGCCATTTTGACTATTAGGTAAATTCTGTGCCTTGCCTTGCTGAACGGGTAAAATCAATCTGACCACACATTTTTTAGGCATAAAGATTTCTCAAGCTTTTTCAACGTTGGAAATGAATTTGAATAAACATGCTAACATAGCATATTTAATATTTTATATATACGCATCGACGTACGAAGTTGATTTAGAGAAATAATAAAATAATTTGGTGACATATTTCTACTTTCACAAAGGTCTCACATAGAAAGCAGGCATTACTGTGACTCAAAATCTTGAAATTCTTGATCTAACAACATAAGTTTACTTTTGGCCACTAGCACACTGGGCAGGAGCAATTATTAGTTAAAGTTGACCAACAGTGTTGGTTACTCATTATTTTACTTTTAATGTAATCTCTATTATTTGTTCTTTTATCTGTAGTTATCCTTTAGCCATGAATAGAGAATAGGGTAAGAAAAAAAAATGTAATAGATATATAGCATTTTGAGGTTTGAAAGTGTGTAATTGTTAGTATATGAAAATATGCATTTAGACATTTAATTCTGAAAGCATGGGACAGGTGATGAAAAGTGACCATTCATAGAGAAAAGAAGGGAGGGGGTGAGGTCTAGAGACTAGTATGTTGTAATATTGGTTGGCCTAGACAAACCAACCCAAAACCCAAACCATGTTTCTATCATTTCCCAAAGTCTCCTAAAGCCCCACGCACCTCATCATTTTAAATTATTATTTCTCTCATTATCATTATCCAAAAATGTTCAAAAAGGAAGATAAGGTGAATGAATCTGATTTCAAATTTATTGACTCGATTCAAATGTTAAAAATACTTTAAAGAATTATATAAGAAGGGAGTATTTAAATTGGCGGAACACCATCCAAAGAAAGGTCTTGACCTTTGATTTCAAGAGTCCAAACTATATAGTACAAATCTCATTTCATATGATTATTGTAAGTAATAATAAATAATAATTTGGATATTTTGCAATGTGGTAGTATGTGATCTTTGATAGGATGATGTGAGGGAGTGAGTGCGGCGAGTGGTTTATTTTTGAGAGATAAAATAATAATTAATGGTAATAAAAAAAAAGAAAAATGTTAAATGTATTATTTCTGTGTTCCTTATTTCCTTCTCCTTGAAGACTAGCTGTCTCTGGCACTGGCAGCAGAAGCAGAAAAGTTCCAGAAATTCTGGTAAGGAACGAGGCAAAGGAACGCAGCGTTTCGTTTCGTGTCGCCATCATGGATGAAATGTACGGAGTGCCGGACTACGCCGACAAGCCACTCATGACTCCGGAGAATCTGATTTTCCCTCCGGACTACCCCGCCTTCCTCACAGCCGCCCGGATTCCCATCTTCGGATCCGACGACATCTTCTCCGGCGAGCCTTCCGCCGCTTCCGCCTCTCCGGCCGGAATTCCGCGCCACCAGGACGATGACGTCGCAACCACTGTCATGAAGGCAAAAATCGCCTCCCACCCTCACTACCCTCGCCTCCTCCAAGCTTACATCGATTGCCAGAAGGTGAGAAAAGAAAACCGAGTCGCCACAATCGTAACCGTTTCTTGGAGGAAGGGAAAACGGTTATAACAAACTACGCAACTACTTTCCGCTAACGGTTGATACTGCTGCTGCTGCTGCAGGTTGGGGCGCCTCCGGAAATCGCGCGTCTGTTGGAGGAAATCCGGCGAGAAAACGACCTGTGCAAGAGCGACGTTGTTTCCACGTGCTTTGGAGCCGATCCCGAGCTCGACGAGTTCATGGTCCCCCCCTTCTTTCTCTCTGCGCACGCACGCACGCACACATATAATTATTTATTACAACTTTTCTCACAGATTGTGATTGTGTCTCCGATTATGCGTTTTTCGTTTTCAGGAAACCTACTGCGACATGCTCGTGAAGTATAAATCCGACTTGGCTCGCCCCTTTGACGAAGCAACCACTTTCCTCAACAAGATCGAAATGCAGCTCAGCCATCTCTGCACTGGCGCTTCTGTTTCCACCGTTTCTGGTTTGTTTTTCTTCCCTCTCTCTCTTTCTCTCCCTCTCTCATACTTCAGTATCTTACTAGCTGTAGCGCTTGCTCACTGCTAGTGCTATTATAATTTCTGAACTCGATGTTCGTTTTTGATATCTGCGCTGCTTTTTTTATGGAGAAAAGAAACGAAGAACTAGTTTTAATAAACGTTGTGGGGTTTTTGTAGTCATAGGACCCTTAGCTGGCACATCTATAGCGCAGGATCAACTGAGAAGAAATTATTTCTGTCTAACAGTGATCTTAAATGAGTTTAGGTATACGCTTCTCGAGTTATGGGTCTTAAGCAGTAACAGTACCCTTAGCTGGCACATTGATGGCGGATGACACATGTATCAACCGATAAGAGGTTGTTTCAGTTTAACTAGTGGTGTTAATTTTAAACGCTGGGTTTGAGATTACCTAGTGGAATAAGTGTCCTTAGTTGGCTTATGGAGCAACAGTCATTGTTTATGTTTTGTTGCTTTGTTTGATTTGCCAGATCCTTATCCCCTTGGCTGTTTAACCATTGGTTGAAAACATGAATACACCTCGCAGAATAGTCTTTATAAGTTAGCAGCAAATATGTGTTTGCAAGAATGAGATTGGGACATGACGCACAGCTTTTTTTCGAAGGGGCGCGAGAAAAAGGAAAGGGAAACCCTAACACTTCTCTCTCTTTCTCTGGATTAGTGTTTATGCATGACTGTGCTGAATCTCGCTGCTCGCTGTTAATGTATGTGACTTTCTTTGTGTGCTTTCACTGTTAGACTGTGATCCATGCTTCTTTCGTCATATGAGGAAGAAAAAAGTTTTGTTGTTCGGTCATTCCGGGATAGTAATGCTGTTTGAACCTTTCACCTTTTCAGTTTCTTCTTTATACGGGTATTCGAATTAATTGCTAGCTCCTATGGACTTGTGTGGTTTGTTTTGTTTGGTCTTGGAGTTGTTCTCCCCGCACGCTTTTTTTCCTTATTTTTAAATTCTATTTTTTTATGCTTTCCTCCTCTTGAATGTCAAATTTGACGAGCAAGGGTCTTCTGCATTTGGCTCTCCAATTTTGACATTGAGGATGTTCTCAATGACATCATAAATAGTGGCCTCGATTTAAGACACTGAGCAAACCATAGATAATTCTTTTCAAACACCCAGAAGTTGTTTTTCGTACTACGCCTTCCAGCTCATCCATTTGTATTGGTTTATTAGCGCATGCTTACTTTGAACAAGTTGTGTTGAAAAACTTCAGCGCAAAATTCTTTTCAGTAATGCTATGCCTGCTTGTGGATGCTAAACAAGTTATCAACTGTGATTGATATGCCCGCAGTCGACTGACAACGGTCGACTTATGCATTGGTTAGCTAATTGTTAGAGAACAATTCTTCTGTAATAATAACTTTGTTTTCTTTTACTTAAGCCAGTCCAAAAAACAAATGTAAGCAGCGAGTATTTTGAAGCCATAGTTTTACTTGCTTTGCCTCCTAAATTTTATTCCTATTTTTTATTTTTAATATATCATATTCTAATCCTTATCTGGTTATAATGTGTCTAACTTTTGACTTAAATTAGAGGTTGAGAAGGTAGACGCCAAGGCCTAAATTATATTATATCTCTGCAAGAATATAGCTGAAATGGTATCTAAGATTTGTAGTATAACGTGTGATTCATGTATGTTTAAGTTATTTTATCGCGGTGGAAGGTTGTAGCAGAAATGCTGTCTAAAATTTATGGCAGTGGGCGGTAGAAAATGTTATTTATCTAAAATGGCATTCATCAATCTGAACAACGCGTTTCCCATATACTAGTAATAACTTAATACTTCTAAGATTCATCAGTTGTGATGAACTACCTTCTTTCTTCCAGCACACATGAAGCTTATATGTTAAAGACTTATTATGAGAATAACGTTATTTAAATATTATAACCTTCTAGGAGTAATGCACTAGTACCCATTTTGGATTAGATGGACACAGCATGATCTGACAGTAATGGCATGCAATGATTCTGCTTTCATACTTTATTAATTTATGTATCGAGTTCCAATAGTGCACAGGTGATGCATGTTGTTGGGAGATAAAAAAAATGCTCATTGGGAATTGTCTAAGGGGCTGATAGTCTGTCTGGAGCTAAAGTACTCTCTGATTTTTCTAAAATAAATGGAGTTAAGTTGCTTTGGGTTATCCTGTTGTTAGTAAAATTAGAAAGAGGAATGAGCTCAGCATTATTGAAGTTAGATTATCCTAGTGTGTGCTTTCGTTCCAGAAAATTAAATTTGCGAGTTTACTGTGGGGTAAGGTTTTCAATCTAGAAGACTCGGCTGATTATAACTTGATCTTTTATGATGCCCTTTCATTTCTTTAAGATCGTGTTCTCTCATTGTCTGTTCAATCCGTGATCACTGATTATGTTTCTCAATATAATATTTCACCCCTCGTTGCGCATACGCATAGTTATCCTGAATCAGTGCAAATGTATGTTTTGGGGTTTTCAACTTTATATCATTTGTGAATTTTTTTTTTTTGGTTACTGAAAATTTTCTACGCCAGAAGATCAGTTACAATTCCCATACTGTTTTTGATAATTGTGGAGGCTGGAATACAGTGGATTTTCTGCTGCTATTTTTTTATTTTTTTAAATTTATAAAAGGGTAGTCATGATCAGGTGGGTTATGGTTGGCAAATATTATTTTTAATACCTGAAAGTACAGATTACCTTTTCAGTTGTGATGTTTTAATTGGTAAGTGGCTTTGTGTTGCATCCTTAATTTGATGGATTCTCCTTCTTCGTGCTTTTTTGCCAACCTATATTCCTTTAGCGATTGCCTCAAAAGCAAAGTTGACAGGATGTGAAATTCTTTGTTTCTAAATTTATTCTTTCTAGTTTTTTCTTGTTCTTGTACTGAAATCACTGTCAAATTGGAGCTTGTATTTGTTAGAAGCATGTCTTAAGGTTATTGGATTGACATCAACTTTATATGTGGCAAATTCGTAGCATATTAGTGCAGCATGGTTGCCTTTATTTTCAGTCAAAATCTTATTGGAAAGGAATAGAAAAGGTACTCCCACCTATTGATAAATAGAATGTCGACATTGGCAATATGAACAATGAAGTATCTCCAGAATAAATTTCCAATGAGATAATTAACAACAGTATATGACCTCCTAGCCTGAGAAAATAAGTTAGTTGGTTTAAATATAGACCCCAACGATAAAGAAGCACCTGAAACTTTTTGACTTTATTCAACTCCAGCTTCTAAATTTAATTAGTTCCATTGTTCCAAACAATAGCACAGTTCTTGTAGATAGTTTAATTCCTATTTAGTTGAATAGAACAAATGCAGGAGAACTATAATTGCCAGCAGTGTTCTAAGTTCTTTGTTGACATTTATCGTGATTGATTATGCTGTACTTTTTTTATGTATGTGATTTTCAGATCGTCCCAAACTATTTGAATATTTAGTGTGATTCCTAGGTAATTTAATTTTTACGAAGTAAAATAGACCAAATGTAGGAGAACCATAGGATTGCCAGCAATGTTTCAAGTTCTTTCTTCGTTGTTGACATTTGTCATGGTTGATGCCGGTAAAAAAATCATGATTGATCACGCTATGCTTTTTTAATGCATTTCATTTCCAGATCGTCCCAGACGACTTGAATATCTAGTGTGATTTATAGACGATCCCTTAAAATAAAAGTTTACTCAATTATGCTTCTAAATGGGCTTGAACATTGTAATATTCTGCACTCTGATTTGTGTTGTTTGGGCAAAAGCTTGATGGATGGATGTGTTGCTCATAGCATAACGTCTTGCTGCATAATGTTGTTCAAGTCTGTATTTAACTTAATTTATTTCATGACTAAAAGGCATTAGTTACATGCTAAAAGGTCTCCACGATAGACAAATTCTTCCTTTAGATAAATAATTAGATGTGGACGAAAATAATGGGTTGACATTAAAAGGAATGAAAAACATATAGTTTTTTACTCATGACCTCCGTCTTATTCTATAATCTTTTGGAAATCACATGACCAATATGTAACATGTTATATTATTAATAATAATATAATAAAGGTAAAATTACTTGGGACATGTTGATCAGGAAATAGGAGTATTGAGATCCTAATATCACACTCGAAGAATCATTTATCAACACATTATACTGTTAAATAAATTTTACGTAGGACATGTTGATTAGGAAATAAGACTTGCATGACTTAGTGAATCTAACATGAAATTTTCACCCAGGCACTGTGCAGTTTGGAAGCTTTTTGAAATAAAAGGATTTTAATTTCACATTTGCTAATTATCTTCTAACTACCATCAAAAACAACCAGAGTGCTCTCTCGAACTATGTACCTATATTGTTGTCTTCATCGGCTTGGATGTTGTGACGTTGTTTTGGTAGCGTCTCCCTGTTTCAGTGTGATGTCCGTTAGTTTGCTTAGTATGTTAACCTCTATTTATTACTGAGTATTTAAGTTGAGTAATTGGTTAAACCCTAGGACATGCTTCTTGGCGGGAGCATAAATTAAAGTAGAAATGACAACAAAAAATACGATGTCCCTGGATAAGTGATAATGATTACACGAAGGGTCAATTTTCATCGAAAATAGAAAAAGAAAATGATAGCTTTTTATTGTTTGGATATACTCGGCATGGGATACATTTTGGTATGGTTTGGTGGTGAAGTTTCTCGAATCTCCAAAATAATTTGGACTTTTCAGAAGTCGGTAATTGGGTCGTTCCTTGTGTGTTAGGAATTTGATAAATACATAAGCATGGAGAATGTGAGGGGAAGGGTTGTAGCGCACAGAGATATTATAATATAGGTGGTGATTCTGATGAACTTAATTAGGACCTTTTAGGAAAATCCCGTATGCAGCGGGTGATCTAGGGGTTATTTATATCTTTCACATGCACTCCCGCAGATGTCGCTGTGATCTTATTCAGTTTTTTTTTTTTTTTTTTTCTTTTTTTTTTCTTCTGATGAGAGAACGTTTTATTCGATGTCAATTTCATGTATGCATATACCTTCCCCACTGCCCTGGCCTCTGCCTGCTGGTTTTAGTGCTTGTCATTGCCATTTTCCGATATTTTGTTCTCTTGTGCCCCATTGTGGGCCTCTGTCATTGACCCTTAGGTCATTGCTTGATGCGTAACACTTGTCGATCCCAAAATGATGCTTCTTTTTATAAACCGGTCCCTCGTCCTCCCTCTTCGTGAAGAAAGCAATCGTATAATTAAATGTCATGTTTTGGACCCCGAAATTGTATATTCAATTAATTAAAGTAGCTATTGTAGTTTTCCAATATTTTATTTTACAATTTTGAATATATAGCGCCCTTAAACACACAGTGTATTGTTGTTATTATCTACAATAAATTATTCAGTTAATGAATTGTTATATCTCGACAAATAGACACAAGTGTGATCTTTTATCTTATAAAAAGACGGAAGAGGTTTGACGGGGGTTGATTTTCCGTACAAAAGCCACTACGAGAATTTTAAGGTGTTTAATTTGTGATGGATACAACGGAAGGATTAGATCTGGGGTTAGGAAATGAGTGATTAAGAATGACTAGAGCTGTGAGATGGGGTTTTGATAATGCCGTACCGTGTGCCTCGTTGGAAACTTTGAGTCTCTCTCTGGTTTGGGTCACAGTGAGTGACAATGGATGGAACCAGGCACTGACACTGATATTTTCATTTTCTTTACTTTCTTTACTTTCTTTCCAACCTAGGTCTGCTCTGATCTGGTCTGGTGTGTACAGTGTACTCTCATGCGATGGTCAAATCCTTGTCGGATTGAGTGGGTGTCAGAAGCAATTTGTGGGTGCTCGTGGCCTCCTAGGCCTCTGTACTCAAACATTATTCGCCTTTGAGATAAGCTGGTCAGAAATGATGATTGTCAAAAGTTTCTCTCAAGATTAATTTATATATGTTCAGGTGAAGTGGCACTAAGCATGAAAATTGGAAAATGATGGATCCAATAGGTTAAGTTTTATGAGCTTTAAACTAGGTTATTTTAAGGTTTTTATATGGTTTGATTTGAACACTTTTTAATAATCTAGGTTTTTAAATGTCTAATTAAAAAACACTAGGTATTTCTTTAACTAAATAGTTACAAACTGACTTTTAAGTGGGAAAGTAAATGTAAATTTATTGGTAAATCGTTTGACTTGATTAATGCATTATATAAATTCAAAATACTGTGGCAATAAGTCATTATTATAATAATAATATTTTTATTTCTTTGAATATGTCAATTCCTTAATCCACTTCTTACTGTCTTGAATGTTTAATTGTACCCTCAAAACAATAAATTTTTCCTTGGTTACATTTGTATAAATGGTTTTTTTCTGATTTAAACCCTAATATAACCAAAGCTTCCGGGTAACTAGTATTCTTTAATTTGAACCAACGGACCTTCTTTTGAAAGTTTTCTGTTTAAAACTACATTAAATACTAGTTTAAGGTTTGAGTTATTCTTGAAGAATGTCCATAGATTTTCCAATTTACCCATTATTAACTGTAGTCTATTCACATTAGCGTAAAATAAAACCTAGTATTTTTTGTAGTATTTAATTTTAAACTTGTATGTTGTTAGTATTTATTAATTTATCGGTATTTTACTGAAAATAACATTGATTTTGTATTGTTGTAAGTTTTATTTGTAGTCAAATGTATACTTTCTTATCATGAAAAAATGAAGGTAATAATAGATCTGAGAAAATGAATAGAAAATAGGTAAATTTCTATAGTCTTTGTTTTCAAGTAAATAGAATCAAAAGTAAAAGTTGAGTTTTCTCTGTGGTCCTCTGGTTGGGTAATTACGTGGGTAAAAAATCTTAGAATTATAATTTGAATGGTTGTAGGATTTTTGTCTAGTTTGTTGTTATCTTTTCCATCAAGGTAATTTTATTTTGGAGTGCGACTCAGACGTTGTTTACTCTATTATGTAACCAATCATAATGAAATTACTTTTTTCTTTATCTCATTTATTTTGAAACAACGAAAGTGTTGATGATTTTGCTATGGCTATTGCTGTTACTTGACTAGATGATGGTGGTGTGTCTTCGGACGAAGATTTGAGTACAGGAGATGGAGATGGTCAAGATGGACAATCAAAGGGTGAAGACCGTGAACTGAAGGATAGACTTTTACGTAAGTTTGGGAGCCACATTGGTACTTTGAAACTTGAGTTTTCAAAAAAGAAAAAGAAAGGTAAACTTCCGAAGGAAGCAAGACAAACATTGCTTCAGTGGTGGAATGTTCACTACAAATGGCCTTACCCCACGGTAATTAATGGTTCATGCTTGTGATTTTATTTTCCTCTCGCACACACGCAAACACATGATACATCAGCTATTAATGTCTGTGTTACTTGATCATCATGTATAGGAAGCTGATAAGATTGAACTGGCTAAGTCAACAGGGCTAGATCAGAAGCAAATTAACAATTGGTTTATTAACCAAAGAAAACGTCATTGGAAACCATCGGAGAATATGCAGTTTTCCATGATGGAAAATCTTAACGGACGGTTCCTTGGTGATGAATGATGAGGTGCGTGTACATGTATTATTCTCAAATGTATATCCTGATTAATTAATTATTGCTTGTATTTTCTTTTGTAAATTCTAAATTAAAAGCAGATTGCTGACAGTAAAATGCGTACTTTCCCATGAAGAGAAAAGGGAAATGATCATAGTATTCTTGATAAATAACTACCGACATTGTGCATCAATGCTCATACCTTGCGTTTATTCATACATCAAATTAGTTTTTGGTTAATTGGGTATATATATTAATATTGGTATCTTTTAATGTTTGGAAAACAGTGTTAAAGAACATTTGTGTTGCAGCTATGAAATTCATACGCCGGAAAACGCTGTCGCAGTACATTTGTAGAAAGAAAATCTTCAGATAAGTTGGACCTAATATATAACTTTGAAAGTATGGAAATTGAAAATTTCTCAAAATTTGGTAAAAGTAATCAGTAGTAGGAATTATGTGTAATGTAAAACTCTTGTAAATTTTTGAAAATATTATTAGCTACTATGAGAAAAGTATTTTGTATCCAATCCAATTATTCAAGCTGACATTGGTAGAAAGAAAAGTAGTAGTCTCCCACTGAAAGCATTATAAAAACAAGCATAATCCACAGTCATTGTACTTGGTATTAGCTACCAATAAAGAGGCCCTAGTAAGGAATGTCCAACTAATTATATTTTAGATAATTAGGAATTCGATTCCATATTTACTGTGGAAATTAGAATTGTAGTAAACCAATTGATGACGGAAGATTAGCAACTGTTTTAACTCAATTTAAATATATATATATATATATATATATATATATATTTCTATAAAATATTATACACATTATTTATTTCTAAAAGCGTAAGAAGATTGATTTTATTATGAGTTAGAATACTAAATTAATGATATTATTTTTAATCAGTCTGGAAATTTCATTTTAAATTTCATTTAGAGTTGGACGTTCCATTCCATAGTAGCCCTGATAGCAACGTTGACTATGTATTATCTTTTGATTAATTTTTCGAATGAAACGGGTTTGTATTTGAAATATTGATTAAGAACTTTTGACAAAGTTTATTTTTTAATATATATTAAACATTTTTGTTCTATTTTCAGATCACATTAAAAAACTTATATATATATATATATTTTGAGGTGTTATCACGTATATATATATATATGATGGTGAAAATTTTGTCAACAAAATTTTGCTAAAAACGATTTTTTTTTTGAAATATTTGATTGACATAAAGACACTTTTAACCATTTATTGTGTCAAAATGATAATTAAATTTATGGATATTTTTTTCTTAATTACATGATTTTTTTTTTAACTTGATCCCTTTAACTTTTATGTCACGGAACTTAATTACATTAAATGCAGTTGAAGGTTTTTGTTTAGTCGGTATGAAAGTTTTTTAATCAGTCATTATATATTTAAATTATTAATACGCAGGACTATCTTTTTGTTTACGTACATGTTTTCTTATTTGCATTCATAAGTATTTTTTCAACAATATTAAGTGGCAAATATAACAAACACAAATTGAAATAAGCCATTAAATATCTTACATGTTTTTATTTTCAACAATATATCTCTCCTTTCTCTATCTTTGTACGGTAAATAATCAATTGGGTTATCAGATTTAAGAATTTGATTTTAAATAAACAATTTAAAAAGTATGAATACTTTAGTTTTTTGAAACCGTAATATTTTTTCATCCGAAAGACGTGAATAATTATGAAGTAAAAAAATTCTGGGAGTACTGCTAGAAATATTGGGGTGCAGGAAAGAAAAAATCCGAAAATATCCCTCGTGCGATTACAAATATGGAAGCAAAAGATATAAAAAAGTTTACGGTGACCCGATAACATGTAGGGTTGGTAACAGAGATTCGAATATCTCCTAAAAATCTGGAACATACTAAGAAAATAGTAATTATAATTTTAGATATATTAATTAGATAATAATACATATATATAGTATATTTAGGATCATCATACTTAAAAATTATATTTAATTATTCTTTTAGTTTCTTATTTTGTCTTTGTCTAAAAATGTCACGTTGTTCTTTCATATTTTCTAATCTCAATTTGGTCACGATTTTTAAAAAATTGATGTAATTTGATTTTTTTGTTAAATTCTTTAAACGAAATAAGAATTTTTCATCAAAATTGACTGGAGGATTATGTTAATTACACCAACCAAAACAAACCATCTCTGTTAACAACTTCAATCTTGACGAAAAATCCTTGACTAGTTTAAAAATATTTAACGAAAAAGATCAAATTGCATCAACTTTTTAAAAATAAGAATTAAATTGAAACTAAAGAAAATTAGGGATTAATTTCACATTTTTTAAACGGGGGATTAAAAGAGTAATTAAATCCTAAAAATTAAAAATATTAATGTGATTTAACAATATTAATACAAATCGACCACCTATTTTAGCAGCTCTCCAATATTATATCTATTTCTAAAAACTTTATCAATAGAATAATACTTTTTTGGCTAAGGATAAATAAATTAAAATCAATGTTTAACATTCATTGAAACAATTTAATTTGTTTTTTAAATTTATAAATATGTGATATACTAAGGAGAAATACCATTGAGTTTCTCCAAACATTAAGATATTTATTGTTATAAGTTTTTATTAACTTGAACATTAAACAAGTTCATATTTCATTTCAAAAGAATAAGCTCAATTTCTTGTGTATCATTCTTTTTATTTCGGAAGTACAATATGTTTTTATGTTAAAAATATTTAACGTCTAAGATCATGACACCAATGCACTAACATATACACATAAAGGACTAATAATCATGACTTTATGTCATAAAAGTAATCTTATGAATATCAATTTCTTGCGTATCCCATAACTTATGCCAAAGTGCAATCATGTTAGCATGTATGAAATTTATATCCTCAAATTGTTGAATTGTTGTATATATATCCTACAACCTCAACCCTTCTCTTTAGATGCCACATTCAACTCTATATCTTAATATAATAGATTTATGGACTCTATGTTATCTATCTTACTCATTTTTAACCATAAAACTTTCAAATTACCTTAAATTTCTAATAATATCCCTTTCAAATACAACTTTCTTCCACATTGAGACACTTTATTCTCAAACATAAATATCTTAGCGATGATAATTCCTTTGTATTATTTTTTTATTGTGGGAGACACTTTCTTGAAATAAAATACTTTCTATATAAGGAATCTTAACTTTTACGATTATTCACTTATTTTATATTATACTTTTTAAATCGTTACCAAGGTAACTTGACTGATATTCGTGTTAGGTTTTTCGTGGAAACACTATTTATATTCGATACCAACGAGTCATGGATGAATCCATGAGAGAATTATTCAACCAAAAAACCTTAATATAACATATTTATAAGTTCTTCTGCTTATATAGTTTTCATCTTTTTTCATTTCAAACTAATGTAGAACTTTGAGCCTACGTTAAAATTCTAACATCCCTTCCCCATTTTGACCCATGTAAAAGGTGTGGGTATCACCAAAATACAGGCCTCCCAACAAATGTGCATTAGAAGGTACACAACATAATAAAAGAGCTTGTTCGAACTAGTTCTTTGACTCAATTTGTACAGACTGATAAAAAGAGGTCATGACAGGAGGGTGGTGAAGAGGTTGAGGTTGCATGTGTTGTGGTGTTTTTTAAGAAAAACAACTATAGAACCTCAACCAAAACCTGACAGAGTTAGAGGAATAATCAATACTATTGAAGATGACTTTGTTGGCTAGGGAAGTTCCCATTCAGCAAGAAAGAGACATCTTTATAGTATCAATTTCATCTGACCACGATCGCTCCCATTTGTTACCTTTTCATACGAAGACTTATGCATCAATGACCTTGGACAACATAATTGAATTGTTGTTACAACTACTATAGTTAACTGAAAGGTTATAAAAATGTTCATCAGCTGAGGAATATCAATTGATTTGTTATATTGGTCCACATAACAAGTTAAATTTAATGTTTTCAAGTTTTACTCACTCGCATATGAGAAATTTGGACATATAATCATATACTCATATTTAAATACAATTGACAATATTATTGTCCAATATTCGAACAACATGAATAACTAACTAATAAATGCATATCATTATTGTTCCAACCAAAGAAATTGTGTCCTTTATCAAAGACAAAAAATATAAAGAATTCTTCTTTACCTAAAGTAAAAGAGAGCGCTCAAGCTAAAAATCATTCGTCCTTTGACTGTGGGAGTAAATATAATATCTATAGAAAGAAGATAATTACAATTTGTTCGTTAACGTTTTGTGATTTATAGTTAACGTTCTCAATGCCTTGCATAACAACGCCTCAATATTTAGATCCTTACCTTATTAAAACCCATTTTTCAAGAAGAGGAAAAGAGCGTCAAATTTATTTTATGTAAATTTCAAATTGGGAAAACATTTTGAAATTAAACTCAACTAAAATAAAATCGAAGACTCACAATATTCCAAGTCCTCAGAATTTCTCACCCATCTAGAATTTTCAGCTCTTAAACTCCTCCCCACACTTCCTTTAAGAGATATGGTCTTGGCCATCCAGGGGAAAACATATTCAAAACGAACAACCAAACTACTAAATTCAGAAAAGAGATACAATATTATTGAATTACTTATAAAACTAACTATATCTTTATGTTACCAAACCTTTATTTTAAAGGTCTAAAAGTGTATAGATATATGATAATGCCACAAAAAATACTTATTAATTTTTTTCTAGACATGTCAAAGTGAGTCGATTTGGCTCACACGGGTTGGTTCACCATGAGCCGAGTTGAAAATGAGTGAACCCAACTCGGCTCACTTTATGGTGAGTCAGAAATTTTACAACCCGGCTCAACCCATCACGGGTTGGTGGGTTAAGTGGGTTGGCTCACCAACCCACATAGAAAAATTTATTTATGTATTTATTTTTAAGTATTCAAATATTTAAATAATTTTGTAAGCAACCCATGACATGATAATCACAGTAAAATTCAGGATCAATGTCTTCATCATGGTTACCACCAATATAATGAATTGTTTCCAAGAAAATGTTTCACATAGTCCAAAAAAATATGGCTAATATTACACATTTTTTGTTATGCTATTCAACAAAATATAAGTAAAAAAACTACACATTTTTATCATGCTAATTTAGAAGAAAAAAAATGTTTATAAGACAATTGCTTGAGTAATTTATATAAAGATTATAGTTAAAAATTAAAGTATCAATATATATAACTTTACAATCAAATTAATTAAACATTTAAACTATTCAACTATTATTGAGCAACATTCTAATATTTAAAAATATGAAATTGTGAACCTATATGATTGGAGATAGTAAATAATTATTAAAAAATTAAAAAAATTGTAAAAAAATGTTGGTGGGTTAAATGGGTCAACCCACCCTCAATCCGACTCAAACGCATGATGAGTCGGATTGACTCCCGAGTTGAAATCCATTTTCACATCTCTAATTTTTTCTACTCAGTACGTTGATATTTTTTTATAAAACTCTAACATAAATGTTGGAATTTTTTCTAGAAGTGAATCTATGCTTAGTCTTCTCCATTTTTTAGAAAAATCAACTCAATTTCTCAAAAGCATCATTCTTGCTGGCGTCATAAGTATGACATTCCTTTCCAATAGTAACTTAAGAGATAAAATGTGGTGGCATTGTCACCATGAATTATATTACTCTCAAAAAACCAAAACCAAAAGATTGGTTAGACATCGTGAAAGACAAGTTTTGGGCCATGGGTCGGCCCACGAAGCGTGGTACGCTGTTGTGTAAACGCAAAATGTTACAAACGTGCGTAGATAAAATGTTTCGGATGTGGATGTGAATGTGAATTCGAATTCGGAAGTATATGGCTACGTTAGTTCCTTTTTCTTCCATTTTCCGACCAACGTTGATTCGGTGCACCAACGAGCGCCGGGCGTTGTTTAACCGCATTGCTCCTGTCTATGATAACGTGCGCCACTATTCTTTTCTTCCTTTCTTCTGTTAGCTCTTTTATAACTTACGCCGTTTCTCTGTGTGTTTTTGGACAGCTGAATGACTTGCTGAGCCTTGGGCAACACCGGGTTTGGAAGCGAATGGCGGTGTCATGGACTGGGTATTCCTCTTTCTTCCATTTTTGCCTTCGCATTTTTCTTCAAAATATTGTAACCGTTGTATTTTCGTTTCTTAGTTGAGTGTTTGTTTGAATTTACACAGCGCAAAATTGGGTGATCGTGTGTTGGATGTGTGCTGCGGAAGTGGGGATTTGTCATTTCTCTTGTCCGACAAAGTAGGCTGTGATGGCAAGGTGTTTGATTTTAGTTTCTCATATTTCAATTGCTTTCCTATGAATAGCAAGCCCCCTTTGGACTCCTAAGAGAGAGAGGAAAAACATGAAAAAATAAAAGGAAATTGATTTCTTTATAAAATCATAAACTAAGTTGAAATAAAAATTTGGAAAAGATATATGGAAGACTGCATATACTTGCAGAAGTTTTTTTTTTTTTCTTATTTTATACACACACTCTTCTAAATTAACAATTTTGGTCTCCCAAGTTCTCATTGTGTCCTAATTTGGTTATATGTTTTCAACATGCGATTGTAGTTTCTTAGACACGTCAGTAAATTAAACTTTTAACAAATCCTAAATTTCCATTGATAGACGAACTAAAATCACATCTTTACTATAGGGGAGAGACTAAAAGTGCATTTAAGCTTTAAATTTATTATTAATGTACTTTAAATGAGTGAAGAGGGATTTTACAGTTTCATCTAATTTTTTACTTTCATCTAATTAAATATTATCATGTATGATAAACTTATTGACTTTTGTAATATCTATATTAAGAATTGTCCATGTCTCGTATGATTTCTCATTGCTAATAGGATATTGGACATTAATTAAATTCATGTATTACTATCATTATTATTAGGCCTAAGTATTTCTTTTAATGAATCCGGAATTCTTCTAATTCTATCTTTTAAGCTTTAAGGTAATTATTATAGACATGATTGCACCTGCTATAAATGACGATATATGATTGAAGGAGACTTTAAAAAAACATTTCATTGTAAGTATACGTGTATTTTAATTAATTGTTCTTATTGTTATAGTATTTGAATTTTATAGTGAAGTTAGGGTACATCGAATGTTTTGTGGTGCAGGTCATTGGTCTTGATTTCTCGAAGGATCAGTTATCGATTGCTTCATCCCGGCAGCAATTGCTTTCAAAGAAGTGCTTCACGAATATTGAGTGAGCATGGGTAAATTTTGCAGTATGCAGACATTAATTATAACCTGGGGATTTTTTTAATACAATTTTAAACTCTTTCTATTTTTGAGACTTAAAAAGAACTTTTCGTCTAGAATAAAGATATTAGCAGTGTGTATAGTAGAGTTCTTATTATGTTTGTGCTGTATATTAGTATCATTGATGCTGTGGGAAGGTAGTAATGGTTTGTTGCATCGTAGGTGGGTTGAAGGTGATGCACTTGATTTGCCATTTATGGATGGTTGGTTTGATGCTATCACTATGGGCTATGGTCTTCGAAATGTGGTTGATAAACATAAGGCCATGCAGGAAATTTTCCGTGTCCTAAGAGCTGGTAGGTTTTGTATCTCTATCCATTAACTTGATAATTGATGTTTATATGAAATTTGATGCATTTTATGGTTTCTTTTGCTTTCCAGGCTCTACAGTGTCTATACTGGACTTTAATAAAAGCAATGAGTCACTAACTTCTGCAATTACGGTATATCTCAGCCTCACTTGTTGCTTTATACAAGATCTAATGATAATCAGCACACCAATGCTCCTTTATTTTAGACTAGTATAGTTACCCTTCTGATCTTTTCAGTGAATTAAAAGGTTTGGCTTAAGACTAAAAATCAAGATATGTGAAAGAAAAATGCATTCATTCTTTTCAGCAATGCTTTTGAGTGAGTTCATCAGTTTGACAGACAGGACTGATGAAAATCATCTTTGGTACTGCTAAGTTTAGGGAAAAATTTACAGTCCACTTGTCTAAACGAATATTACCACTTTTTATTCCTGGATGCACTGAAGGTAACCCCACGTATTTACTTATGATAGGAATGGATGATTGACAATGTTGTTGTCCCTGTTGCCTCTGGTTATGGTCTTTCAGAGGAATACAGATACCTTAAAAGTTCAATAAGAGAATTTTTAACAGGTTTGTTTCCAAGTGAATTTTTTTATCAGATCAGACTTTTTATAGGATTTTTACGTTGTGTTGTCTCACCTGTTTCTTCTCTGTACTTGAGATATATTGAGAGACTTACTTTGTGTTGCTCAGTGGCTATAGAATGACATAAGTGTGGCTGTGACTTGGGTTTTTAATCGTATGACTTACCTTTTTTTCTGTGAATATTATATGGGTTGGGATCTATCATACTTATTGGATTGAGCGAATTCCTTGAATAAAATTAGGCCTGGCATATTTCCTAAAATATAATATTTTTTATATTTTTAAGGGCTAACTTTTGCTAACAATCTGACTTCTTGAAAGCATATCCAAAAGCCTATTTTATAGCAGGGCCTTTTCAAAGGTCAATAACAAACTTTTAAATAGACTAATGGCGCAAGGCATTGTGTAGAACAAGAGCTGAAGTCTATAAATATATATTTTCATAATGTTATAGTTCAATAAAATAATAATACTATTATTTATTATATTATTTGTATTTGCTTAAATAGGTTGGTCTATTAGTCTAATCTAAATGGATTTTGTAATGACTTAAAGTCTTGACCCTTTCTTGCCAAATAAGCTTTCAAAAAGGCTATGCCTAACTTATTTAACAAATGGACATAGCCTGAGCTTGCCTAATGTGGACAAAGGTCATATGCCCCAATGAATTACCTGGTTTATTCCCATTCTTTATTGGCCAACTGAATAACCTCACTAAGGATTATAAGGTTGATTTGATGGTAAAATTCTAATGGAGGGAGGAGGGATAGGTCATGGGTTAAAGTTTTCTTACTAACAAAAAAATAAACATATTAACATAGGCAGGCTAGGGATGCAATGCTGCCGAAGTCCTCTAAGCTCAATCTATGGCTTGTGCAAAAAGTTTCAGTTTTATTGATCCTCACATTGAAATGGTTACTTAGGGTTATGGATGCTTGTTTAGTAAAATGTCCTAAGCACCAGCACAAAAGTTTCTTTTGTTCATTTACATAACATGAGCACATTTGTATGTTTTTATATTATACTTGATACTATATTATTTGTGAGTGAGTGGTGGGGTGCTTTAGTCATCAATTTTTGCACCTATGTCTATTTAACATGTAATCCTCTATCCATCTTGAGCATTTTTTTGCAGGTTTTCATTAGGTTGGGGGTACAATTACCATTCCTAGTTGATAATCATGCAGTTTGTAATTGTGTATAATAATTGAAAATGATTAGCAAACAAATGAGACATAAATTATGTTCATTGATGGTAGAACTTTGATAAGATTGATTTCCTAATTTATGAATCTTCCTGTGATGCACAGGGAAGGAATTGGAGAAACTTGCCTTCGAAGTAGGATTTTCTGATGCCAGACATTACGAGATTGGTGGAGGCCTCATGGGGTGTTTGGTAGCTAAGCGTTAGACATGGGATTTATGTTTTTTTTTTTTTTTCACCTTTTTTTATAAATAGATTTACCGCAGCTTGTGGATGATTCTGTTGTATTCTGGTTGTAAAAAACATAAATTATGCTGTTAATTCATATGCATCACTATTGAATTAACAGTAGATAAGCTCTCGCCTAGCATTTTATTAATTTTATTTACAGAGTTAAATGTTCCATGGAAATGCTTCAATCACATTTTCATATTTTTTTTCATCTGATATTTCTCAAAGCTTCTATCATGATGATACAAATCTCCTCTGTTCCTCTTGACGACGTTCCGAATATATGCCAGTGCTTTATCATTTTGTCTCACTGGAATTGGACTCATTAAATATCAATATACCAAAGCTTACAATCTTTGCTTTATTCATTTCCCCATTGAAAACTATTCTTACGCAAATGGAATAAATAATAGTTGTATCCAAGAGTGTAGTATTTATGAGCTGTCACGTAAATCAAATTGATATATAATTCTATAATATGAAACTGTACAGTATGCATTGTTTGCTTCCCATAACCGAATTGGACATTTGGCTTAAAATCTCCTCTTGTCTGAAGTACGCATTCTAAATAGCAAACCACTGGATGCTTGGTGAGCAACCTTAAGTGTCGTAGGTCTGAGGCAGACCAAGTTATTTGCCAATCACAAGCAGTGCTGCAGGGATTCTCTGCATTCTTGTGGTCACCTGGGATAGAAAGAGCTATGGGACATGGTAGCCATTGAATGAGCTGCATGAAGATGATAAAATGGGTCAACACTTGTGTCATGAAGTTCCATGGTACTCTCATCTAGGAAGGGTGGATTAGAGGGAGCAATTAGATTCTCCTCCTTCTTTGTTAGCATCTGTAATGTCTTTGACATGATTGGTCGTAAAGAAGGGACCTCTTGGGTGCATAGAAGTCCTATGTGAACCACTCTTAAAATATCATCCTTAACCTCGCGGTTGTTGTCTTCCTGTAACTCTAGATTTGGATCGAATAATTGGTCAGCAGTCCCTGCCTGAAAATGCTTCCATGCCTGATCTTGCCAGAATATTTTTGGTAAAAGGAAGAACAGAATTGTTTCATCAGTTATTTATTTTGTTAACCACAATCAATGTACAGAGAAACAACAACCAGAAGAAAACAACCAAAGAATCTGCTACTTACCACTGTAACTAAACTGTCTGAATATTCCAATACTATGCTCCTGTTGTTCTGTCTACCAGTGACCATCTCTAGCAGCAACACTCCAAAACTATACACGTCTGCCTTTTCTGTTAACTGACCATGAGCTAGGTACTCAGGAGCCATATACCCCCTGCAGGACCATGGTTATCTCAGATACAATATTGCTTCAGTTTCCTGCAACAGCACCAGGGTCTTTCCCTCGTACTATTCTTTGTTCAAAAGTAGCAAGTGATTTATGAAAAGATACTTACAAAGTTCCTGCAATAGCTGTACTTATGTGGCTCTTGTCCTCTTGAAAGGATCTGGCCAAACCAAAATCTGCAATTTTAGCGCGAAACTTTGCATCCAATAGGATGTTGCTGGCTTTTATATCTCTGTGAATTATCTTTGTTTTAGAGTTCTCGTGCAGATAAACTAATCCTTCGGCTGTCCCGATGATAATTTCAAATCTCTTTTCCCAGTTCAATTCTTTGCCCTTGTTTTTATCTGTCATGTGTAAATTGACAAATATTAAATTTAGTTCAAGTCATGATAAATTTATAATCACTTTGTGATCAAAATGAGGTGAAAAGAGTAGTCAAGCCCTACTGCATGAGTTCCGCAATTACCAAAAATGAAGCGATCAAGACTTTTATTGGGCAGAAATTCATAAACAAGCAGACTTTCAGGTCCTGAACAGCTGCATCCTAAGAGTCTGACCAGATTCTTGTGTTCCACACTACTAATTATGTTCACTTCGTTGTAGAAATCTGCTGCTCTATGCCTGTTGTTGAAATATAACCTCTTGATAGCAATCTCTCTTCCATCAGCTAGAACTCCCTGCAATAGCAAACTGTAAGAGTGTGTTGATTGTACAATGGACAGATATTTGTCTTCAGAGAAGAGAAATACTTTATAAACTGTTCCAAATCCTCCTTGCCCTAACTTGTTATTTTCATGAAAAGATCCAGTAGCCTTGTCCAATGTAGAGTACTTGAAGTTCAAGCTTTTGTTCTGAAGTGATTTTGCTAACCTTTCTGCATCATTTGAACCTGGAAACCAGAATGAACATTGAAATAGGTAAATATCCTTCACATAGTTGAGTGTATCTAGTGATGTTTCATCAATTTGTTTATAGACAAGGTGAAGAATCCCTTCAAAGATAAAAAAATTCATACACAATTTATGTTTGAGAGGAGAAGGAAACAACCAATATCTGGTAGTCTAAGTGACAAGATACTAAATTGTTCCTAAGCAAGGCTCAAGGTTTGAAATTTTTGAATGAAGAAAGTAATCACTGAGAAAACCTTAGCTCAGCTCGAATTGGTTTGTCTCAATACAGCTTTTTAAAATGATTATAAAATTTTGGCTTTCTCATTCTCAAGCTAATAAATATAAATATACTTATCAAATAAGAGAACTACCTCTTCGCTTCTTCTGAATGTATCTTTGTTTCCATATATAAACTCCAATAGTTACTCCAACCACCGAAACAATCACCGAACTAACTACTGCAACCACTATTACTACCACATTACCTGCACAAGTCATCAAAATGAACTATACTCAACATTCACCATTACTCTCTAAAAATATTTGAATGCAGGATTCTGCATCCAAGCACAGATTGTTGGTCAATTATGAATTATGAAGACATCAACAATTTATTTACCTCTTGAACTCCCATTTTCCTGCTCCTTGTTAAGAAAATCTGTGTCTGAGTACCTCATGAAGCAGCCGGTGTTGAGTGCTCGTCCTTCTGACCAGGGCAAGCATCCCTGTAAGGAAACATTTGCTTTCTCAAGACATGCTTTGCAAGACCTTTGGTCCAAAGTCCTCCAACAATCAGCCAGAACATAAACAGATTGGTTAGTTGTTCCTGCGACAGCAACATTCCCTCTAGCATGTCCTTTGTTGTTGGGTGCATCTTGAACTGCTCTTAAAACTGCTTGCTTTGCCGCTGCTTGAAAACTTGAATTCTTCTTGGTCGTGTTCCCACATACAGCTCTGTCTCCTGCTCCTGTGTACTCATTAAAGAAACTATAATTCTCAGCCCTCATGAAGCACCCATCAAGGAAAATGCGACCAGAATTATAAGGGTAGCACTGGGGAAGAACAGTGCGTGCCTCAGCATAGCACAATACACAGTCAAGCAATGAAAGATCCCCATAACACTGGGCCAGGCCATAGTTAGCATCAGGTCCTGTCCCTACAACTGCTGTGCCAAAGCCAGTTTTCCGCATCTCATCACTGATCTTCTCCATAGTTGCAACAAAATTGGGAACAAATATAGTACTATTGTGCTCTCGTACATTGCCACATGTTACTAGGACTGTCTTGGCCCTTGGTTCTGCTGTAACAGTCTTTGATAGCAGCAGTAACTTCATCAGCACAAGGTAGCATAAAGAGGTGACAGAGACTACTTTCTTCATTTTTAGGACGATCCAATCAAAATAGATTCCTCTGGTGGGCTATTCACTTACAAACTGTGGAATAAAAGGGAGGGTTTAGAATAATTGTGTAGCTATGTCCGATAAAAAAAGTCATTCCATGTTCTAATTTTACGATTTCTTTTAGTGAATCAGAAACAAGCATGGAGTTTGTCTAACAGGCGCAACTGATAGTTAATGCTTAAGCTAAAATGTTCACATGTTTCAACAACTACTATATCACAAATTTCATGGCACATGATGTTTGAGGTTGAATTCCAAAAACTTATCTGTTCCTGAGAAGAAAGGCAAGTTGAAGATCAAGAGGGTCTTTGGAAGAAAAAAATCGTAAAGAAAGCGAAGAAGGCAGAATCTCAAGTTCGTACTTTCCTTTTCTGTGCATCCTCGAATTCTCAAAGAATGAAAGAAAGTACTGCTACTTTGGCAATCATCATTGGAAAGGTAGATTTTGGTTCTTTTTCCATGTTTATCACAGAGGTGTAAAAAAAAAAAAAAAAAACTAAAGTTTTAAACTTGCTCTCACTTACATGACGTATGAATGATGGTGATGAATATTAAGTATCGGACCAACAGTTTGAAAAATGAGGAGCAGAATAGAAGCCACTCCACCCCAAGACCCCACTTTGAATTAATAGTAATAATTTATTAACAATCGTTTTTTAATCAACTTTTAAAAAATGCAGCTAAATGAAATAAAATAAAATTGTTATGACAGTTGGTGGAGGTGGTGTGAAACACAAACAGAGTACGAAAATGAAGGTGATGAAAATAGGAAAAGAATATGAAAAAACTTATGTTAGCTGTTTATGTTTTTTAAGACTGTTGTTTAGCCTTTTTTTTTTTGAATTTAATAAATTTCAAGGAGAAATTCATTAATGAATCGCGTAAAATTGATTTTCAAGTTAGAAAAAAAAAGTGAGAAGATATATGTGTGTGTATTAATTTAAAACTGATACCTTAAACTTTCTCCATAATTATATCTTAAACTTAACCAATATGATTCTAATAAATTAGGAAATAGTAAATTATGTTTGTTCAATTAGATCTTGATACTAATTTGACTTCTGAAAAAAAAAGTGTATTAAAAATGGTTAGATAGATTTTGAGTACTAAAATAACTAGTAGACAATTATTTATTTAATTGTTCATGATGCTATTATTGTAAAAAAAAATTATCAATTGGTTATATACGAAAAAATTGTCAAGAATTTCTTGTAGGTTTTACTACGAATAGAAAAAAGGATGAACACAAACAAGTGCAGCCAAGTGATTTTCCTTTCTATGTTGTCTATTTATGAAAATAAAAGCTTCTTCTACTTTTTGTTTGGTTACTAAAAAATAAGAAAAATATGAAGAAAAGAAGATAAAATACAATAAAAAATATACTTATTAATTAAAAAAAAATATTATTATTTTAAAAACAATGAATAAGTTAAATTTGTTTCTTATTATTTTAAGAAAAGCGTACAATTACATCACTACTATATATTTTAATCTAAAAGAAGACGATAAATTTTCACAGTACACTCTCCATTCAAACGGATTAACACTAAAGAAAAATAAAAAAAGTGGGCATTTATTGGAATATAAACCTTTCCCCACAACAAAACCTAACCCATTTATTATCAAACCCACACGTGTCAACAACTCCTCATGTCACCCCACACGAACCAAACCAGTGATCAACAACAACACAGTCTGAAGAAAACCGGAAAAAGAAAAGAAGAATGAACCAAAAATAACTCTGGTTGTTCATGTGGCTTAGTTTGTTTTACAAGAACTGGAAGCAAGTGGTGTTACACATAAAAATAGGAAAGGTTGGAACAGAATTTGAGAGGAAATTGTTACTTACCTATGATTCGGTCTGCATAGAAGAAGAAGAAGAAGAAGAAGAAGAAGCACTGGAAAATGGAAAATGGGAAGTGAATTGAAGTTGGTGGTGTGAGAGAATAGGAAGATTTAACGAGGAGACAGGTCAACGAAGGTTGAGACAAAAACTGAGATGAAAGTTTGAAAATTTGAAGGGTTTTGAAAAAACAGAGTATGACAACGATACCAGTAGTGTATGCAAGAAAACGAATAGTGTAATCAAATGTAGCTGCGACTGCGAGGTAACATCGTACCTTTGAATCGTTCAACATTTTCGGAGGTCGTCTATATACTCTGAATTTACCATTTTGCCCTGCAATTTAATCTATTTTTATGTTTAGTTTCTTCGTTTAGAAAGAAACATAAAAACTATTTATTTAGTTTAGAAAAAAATGTTGATGTAACACAAATGTCAGTTTCAAATCCTGTTTAATATTTTATATGAAACAATCTCATTTCTACCAACTCTTGTGGAAGAAAAAATAGAAAATCGTCTGAAAATTTGTACAAGTGTAAGTGATATGAATCATAACTTTTAATGTAAAAAAGTTTGAAACTTAACGTGTACGGTTTTGAGATCAATAGTAAGGAGAAACTAGGTCAGTGGAAGAAACTTCCATGCATTTTCCTGTATTTGCACAAAGAGACACTAAATTTTTTGGTCACTAAAAGGACAAAAGAAGTCAACTATAGAACTAATTTTTTCAATTTAAGAATTTAGAAGTATTTACGGCAGAAAGTTTCGTATCATTATTATTATTATTATTATCTACACAATATTAACACGAATCTAGCAAAAGAATCATATTATTTTTTTTTAAATATAAAGACTATATTAAATAAAAAAGTATTAAATCATATTACAATTATAAAGAAAAAAAATGTTATTAAGTCATATTAAAGATAAGGGAAATACACAGATACAATTTTTTGTTAGCTTTGTGTGAAGAGAACTAAGCTGAATATATTAAAACTTTAAAAGATCAAACTGAAACTATTTTAAAGCTAATGAACCAATTAAACATAAAGAATAGGTTGAACAAAACTAAAGTTTATCTATAACTGGAATATAAATATAATGCTAAATTTGTGAATTTGACGAGTTATTTTAATGTAATGTCAAATTCTTTTTAAGTGCATTTTTTCAGAATATAAAAGAAAATTTTATTAAAAAGAAGTTGAAAAAAAAAGTAACGTGTTTATTAAAATATTATTTTTTAACTTTTAATAACAAATATAAAAAAAAAAAAATCAAGTCCACCACTTTATCTTTATCTTACGTGAAATAATGTCTACCAAACAATAGACAAAACAAAAGTAAACATTAAATATGTTGAAGTAGCATGTCAGATAAATATATAGAAGAAGTCAACTTCACCCACCCACCCGTATAATGCTATCACCCAAAACACCACTACACTCATCATAATCATATACCACTATTTATTTTTAAATCTTAATTATTGACAAAATTAATAAATATTTTGCATTATTAATATGATAGAAAAAAATACTAATGTTATGTAATTACAAGAAAAAATTTAAATAATAATTAATAATTATTAATAATTATAATGATTAATTTAAATACCAATTCACAAATCTAAGAATTATCAGTTATTAAAATATTTATTATTATAAATAAAAAATTATAATTAGTCATCAAATTGATTTTTAAAATTAACTATCATAATTTTGACTAAAAAAAAATAATCAATAAAAATTAATTACTTAAATTTTGGTTATCAAAATAAATTAATTTATAAATTAGTCTCTAATTAATTAATAACTAATTTAATCATTAATTATTTTTTATTTATAATAATAATTATTTTAGTAATCAATAATTTTAAATTTCGTAAATTCATATCTAAATTAATTACGATTAACTATTTTTTATTTTTAAAATTAATTTTTAATTTAAGATTTTCTTGTAATGCATCTTCAATCTTCTCTCTACTTTTTCATGATCACCACTGAGAACTAATTAAGTTCTTAATAAAAAAGTTTATACAACGATGATTTTTTCATATTTTTTATTCTTTATTGTCGGATTGATTCATTGAAAGAAAATTTTAATATATAATTGCAAAAATAAATTATTAAAAGAAAAACAAGAACTTAAAGCAAAACATAGGGCCATTAAATAACACATTTTCAAGGCTAACAATTTATATGATTATTTAGATGTCGTCTAAGAAGATATTGAACCCTGACAATTGAATGTTAAGTTTACTATTGTATTAGTTGCATATTAACAGGTCACCGTTAATTGAAAATTAATTTAATACACGTTGATGAATGTAAATCATAAAAAAACTAATAACTAAGATAAATATAATTATTTGTCATATTTTACTTTTTCATAAATACATATATGAAATCAGATAAAAAATTTCCATCTATTTATGGAAACAGCAAAGAAATTTATTTGACGTATTGTATATTTATGAATGTAAAAACAAAAATAATTATTTGTTCATGTGTTATTTTTCATGTAAGTTTTCACTTAAGAAAATAGGAGATGAGAATAGAAGTGAAAAGAGGTAATTAAATACCAGAACAAAGCATGTACAGAAATAGATCGAGAAGGGTGGTATTTAGCAAAAACGGATGAGTTGGGCCTGTTTGGACTTTTGGGTAAGACTTTGATGTTCTTTCATTCCATTGCTTTTACAATTTAGTAAAAGTAGATTACTTTTTATTTGTAAACGTATTACAAAATATATTTGTAGTTTCATTCAAAACATATTTATTATATATCAAAATAATAATATAAATTAACTAAATCTTTCAAAGATATATCAAATTATTTATTCAATTACTATTTTATCATTTAATTAGACGGTTACGACAATAAGAGAAGTTGAGAAGCAGGTTGTAACTTTATAATTTGAGTTTTTATGTCTACTTCCTTTACACTTTCTTTGATCGGGGTGCAGAGAATGGATTATTGGTTTGGAATTTATTAAGTTAAAATTTTATTGGTATATATGATTGGTGTATCTTGTTCTTGTATGTAACCGAGTAGTCCTAAAGACTTTCTTCTCCTTCTTTCACAAGTATTTCTACTATTTTTAGAATTCTTCTCATCTTTTATCAGAACACGGTGTGAGATGGATACCTGCAAATATTCTGACACTCAAATTAGTGATCATGAAATAAATATGTGATAATATCAAATAATAATAAAATAGTTTTAGATACCTTTTACCCTTCTTCTAATCTCTATCATTTACATAATTTTCTTTATTCCTTTTAGTAATGTCTAGATCTCTTCATAAATACTCGTAAATACCGGATTGTAACTTCCATAACATAACACGTTGAACACTACCAAACATATATGTTGTGTGGAAAATATAACACCTCTCTGGCCGCTAGAAGAGGCAATTTGGGTGTGGTGAAGTAGATAAAGTGTATGACATGGAAAAGGAAAGGAAAACACATAAACAACATAACACATAATTAAAGAAGATGCAGTAGAGGAGTGGCCCCACCCGCGTGCTACAACAAGACAAAAACAATAGCTGTGTTTTATATCCACTAAATATACGTGTAAACCACCTTCTCATTCTATATATAGTACTATAAAGCTTCCATTAAATTAACTGAACTACTATATATTTTAGTTCCAACTTCGGACACCATCACCGCAATTTTCCTCTGCAGCAACAAATGTTAGAATTAAAAGTTAATGTAAACCTCGTATTATAATTTTAGCAGTTATATAACATGCAACTTCTCTTTCATCTTATATACATAGATGCTTCTAATTAATAGTGTTTAATGTTCATTCTGATCTTCTTCTGTGATACATTGTTATACAATGAATGGAATAAGAAGCATTTTTATATGCTCACAGTAAAGCCGGTATTTCGGAGAAGATAAGGGTTTAATTTAGTATCCATTGCTGCTATATTATTGGGTAAGCTTTTCTTAATTTATTGCCATTACAACCAATTATTCAAATGATTGCATGATTCATCCACCTTATATATATATAATTATGGTGAAATGGTGCTATATATCTTAAGGAAAAAGGAGCCTATGTAAAAACAACAAAGCTAGCCTATGAAAAGGTTAATTATATTATTTTGATAAAGAATGAAAAATTATTTATTTGCCACCACCAACCAAATGGAGGACTATAATACTATTTTACGATATTCCAACAAAAAAAAAAGAGAGAGATTATTATGCTACTAATGAATAACAACAGTATAAAAATATTGGTCTGTGTTTATGCACATTCTGTCATCAGTAGTTATATAGAATACAGAGAGAATTTGTTTGATTTTCCATGCATTGTAAACGAGACAACTAATCCCACTTAATTCAGGATCAATCTATGAGAGTTTTATAAAATGAGATTGAATATTATAATTTTAAGTCAAACCCTAAATTCTTATTTTATCTCATAATACGTTAGTTTAGTAAGATTTTTTTTTTTTTAACTTTTAGAAGTATCATTCTTTTCTAGTGTTAGGATTATAGAGGGGGTTTCACTCGGGATATACAATACCAATGAGACCTCAGCCCAACCACATAAGGCATTGACACCACTCTCAACTCAAAACCTTAAGACAATGGGTTTATGGGTCTTTATTCTTATATAATGCTCTATTTTCTCATTTCTGGTCAATGTAGAACTTAGACTCACACTTGGATTCCTAACGATAAGTAACTACTATTTTGTTTTAAAAATATTGTAAATATTGTGATATATATGTATCAGTGTACATCAGAAGAAAACACAGGTTTTTCTCTCTATTTCCTTCTCTTACATTCTCTTTTTAGTTCTATATCACTTATAAAAGTAGAAGATAAATTTGTTGAACAAAAGTTGTTTAAAGAAGTTTGAAAAAGTTCTTTCTCTAAAGACCGATTCGTGAATATCATTATTATTACATGTTTTGAATAATTGTAAATTTGTAAAACAGTATAAAGTAATCCATGTATAAGAGATTTTTTAATCGTTAATTAATTTTTTAATATTAGTGACTCTATGATTTATATTTTTAATAAAAAAATTCAGTAAAGTATTGCGTACAATATTAAAATTAAAATTTTATCTTTCAAATATGAAAATTTAATTTTCTCTCCCTCTCACGTGTTTTTTGTGCTGAATAAATTAGGGTTATTAAATTGGAAAGACAGTAATGGAGAAAAGAGAACCACTAATGAAGGAGGATAAGCTAAATTCTTGATCTACTATAGAATTCTAGAACTGTTCATATTTGATGAAGATTATTTTTTTTTACGAATATTTGTGAAATTTACAAAACTAAAAAAAATTATAAAAAACTCATTTCTTACATAATTTCGTAGGAAAAGTCTTACTAGACATGAAAACTTTTAATAGTTTGCTGTATCGTCCCTATTTTTCGCAGGCAGCAAGAATATTCACTGCAGAAGGACAACCATAAAATTCTGTTCAGCACTTGTTTGACAAAAGTATGATGAAAAAGAAAGCATAAATAAATAAATAAAAACAAATACATATGACTTTTCTAAAGTACACTGTTTGTGTCATACTTATGGGAATCTTCATATTATAAGACAAGGGTATCCACTTCTCTTTCGATTAATTCATCTTATCTTATTCAACAATTTTTTGAAAGCTTACACAAAAAAATTAGAATCAAAAACATTATTTTCCATCATATATTCCACTATATAAACCCTCTATAACTGCTATATGATCACTTCCCTGCACATTACCAACTCAAGATCGTAGAACTCGTTGCAAGTGCAGAATTTCTGTCAGTGAGAAACAAAGGGTCGTGAAGGAATGAAGAGAAACAAAATTTCCTCACTCTTTTTCATCTCCTTGTTGGTGATTGTCTTTGCCACCTTCTCCACCACAGTTTCTGTGGAAGCAAGGAAGACTAAGAAAAATGTTCACAAACGTAACAGTCATAAAGACAATGGCCATGGTCGAGGGTCACATTCTCCATCATGTCCAACACCAACCCCTCAAGGGAGCATGTTTGATGTTTTGTCTTTTGGTGCCAAGGGTAATGGAGTTTCTGATGATTCAGAGGTAAATTAATAAAGGAAGAGTGATGCTAAGAATTTAGAGACATGGTGAGTTTTAACTGCGAGAATTATAACATTGTTGATGATGCTTATAAAGCAGGCACTTGTAGCTGCATGGGACGGTGCATGTAAAGTTGGTGGTGCTACAGTTAAAATTCCAGCACAGTTCAAGTTCCTCATCAAACCTGTTACTTTACAAGGCCCTTGTATGCCACACCTTACTCTTCAGGTTTCACTTTTCTTTTTCGTTGTTGCCAAGTCAAGTTTTACGTTGGTATTTTAAAGTTGAATTAGGAAAATACACTTATTAACATTTTCTGGAACAGATTGATGGAACTCTGTTGGCACCTCCTGAAGCATCTTCTTGGCCAACATCAAGTTTGTTTCAGTGGATAAATTTCAAGTGGGTACACAACTTCACCATCAAAGGTTCTGGCACTGTTGATGGCCAAGGCTATAACTGGTGGAGTTCCTCAGAATTTTATGACATACAGGTAAAAATTGCCAGAAAAAGAAACAAAAGTTAATATAAATTTCAAACACAAATAGCTCACTTTGTACTTATGATCAATTCTGGCAGAAAAAGAGCTATTCAAAAAGAATTCCAAGCATGAAACCAACAGTAAGATCTCCCTCCCCTATAACATAAAGTACAATTTTGTGTGTAATTTTGTTTAGTTTCAGTTTCTGATAAGCCTTGTTTGACACTTTCTATATGCAGGCTATAAGATTTTACTCCACCAACTCTGTCACAGTTCGTGATATCAGAATCATAAACAGTCCTCTGTGCCATCTAAAATTTGATAACTCAAAGGGTATCCAAGTTGACAACATTACAATATCCTCCCCAGAGAATAGCCCAAACACTGATGGCATTCACTTACAGAACACACAGGACGTGCAAATTCAACGTTCTATCATCGCAACAGGTAATTAAAAGTGTCATAAAATTTAAGTCTCACATCGAATAATAAAAATGATAAAGCTCAACATCACATGAACCTAAGACCTATGAACCTGTGTTAAGGTTTCTCATTAATTGATATATATTTGAAATGACTGTACGTTCCATTTCTACAAACTGGCAGAATAGAATCTTGTAAATTGTTAAATCATGGCCAGTGTGGTGCATTGGCCACTTGACTACTTTGACAAAAGAATAATCGGCTGAAACATCCTTTTCAACTTAAAACGGTAAACTGTCACCACAACTAACTTTTGAAACGTGCACCACATAAAATTATTTTTACAGCTGAACTAACTTTAACTTAGTAGGTACCCAACTGAATTCAGTCTACATAGTACTGATGTATTAAATTTTATATTTTCCACTAGAAGATTATAATATATATTACTTACAGTTGCTCTTATTTTTTATATTATCAGGAGATGACTGTGTATCCATCCAAACCGGTTGCTCTAATATTCATGTCCACCACATTAATTGTGGCCCTGGACATGGTATAAGGTAAGAAAAAGATATGCAGAGCCTAACTAGTCCAAGTTGGCGTATTCCATAGTGATTTTGTTAGCAAAACCACTCAGATTCTTTATACATCTAATTTTCTTTATACAGCTTGGGAGGATTAGGGAAGGACAAGAGTGCAGCATGTGTGTCTGACATCATTGTTGAGGATGTCTCTATGAAAAACACTCTTTATGGAGCAAGGATCAAAACATGGCAGGTATTAATAAGTTATCTGTGGTTAAACCTGGTTATAACATAGTCCAAATTCTCTACTAGATATTTTGTGTTGTTTTCTGCTAATAAGTATTAAAAATACATTTAAAATTCATTTTAATATATTTAAAATTTTATTGTATTTTGAAAGTACAACATAAGAATAACACATAAATTCTAGTGGATACCCAAATTTGTCTGATTGTTGGCAATATTATTGAGTTTTCTTATTGTTCTTGTAATTAATAGGGAGGCTTTGGTATGGTTAAGAATGTGTCATTTTCCAGAATTCAAGTGTACGATGTTATGTTTCCAATAATGATAGACCAATACTATTGTGACAAGCAAAAGTGCAAGAATGAGACAAGCACAGTGGTGATTTCTGGGGTTAAGTTTGATAAAATAAGTGGAAGTTTTGGAATGCAGCCTGTTCATATAGCTTGCAGCAGTTCCATTCCATGCACAGACGTTGATTTAACTGACATTGAACTGAGTCCATCTCCTAAATATAAAGGTTTTCAAGAAGCTGTGTGCTGGAACTCTTATGGAAAATCACAAGGGCCATTGCTACCTTCAAGCATTGATGAGTGCTTGAAAAGTGGTGGTGGACTAATCAAGAGGATTGCAAGGTCACACGATAGAGTTTGTTACTGATTGCAGATATGAGCATTGTGGCAGCTTCCCTTCTACAATTTTTTTTTATAACTGTGGGAAGGTGATGATGATGGTGTAAATTAATTTAGTTCATTCTTCCATTGGATTTAATCTGTTCTCGTAGACTTTGTTCATTGGTTCAGTGTTGAGTGAGAACAAATATTTGGGTTTTAACCGGAGACTGTTGTGTTTGTTATTGTGGAAACAAGTGGAAATGTTTTTATTTTAAAGATTTTTAAGTAGTTTTGAAATATTAAGAAATGAAAAAATGAAAATTCATTTAGAAAATGATATTTAAAATTATAAGAAAAAGTTGTTAAAATTTAGTAGTAAAAAATATATTTTTTTCTTTAAAATGGTAACAAAATTCATGTGATGCAACGATCCATCTATTTTATTAACCCAGACGTTTATGTTTGAATCACCCCTTTCCAATTAGTTCATACAAAAATTAAAGCAGTTTAATGAAAAAATCGAAGCAATTATTTTTATATTGAACTGAACCAGCTAAGTGTTTTGAAGCATGGAAATGGTAATCCTGTGTTGAATTAACTCTACTATAAACAGTGGAGTTCTTTTTTAGTAAAATTGAAGCAAAGAAATTTATTTAAGCATTAAAAATAATATCTAAATTTTTCCAATAATTTAAAAAATAGAAACTTAGCTAGCTAACCTTATTACAATGAATCAGTTTCGATTTAGCACTTTTTGATGTTTCTCTTCTTTCGTCTTTTAGATTTGAAAACATTGTTTATTTGATGTAATGACTAATTATAAACAAATTAAATATTTGTTTATGCATGTGATATATTGGATCTATACATATAAATCAATTTTAAAAATAAAAAAATTGGCATTTCAGCTTGTTAATCCACTAGTCTGTCAAAATTTTCAATTCCTTTTAGTTTGTCTGACTAATCAGGTTAAAATGGATTGAATTTGACCAATTTTGTGATTATTTGTTGCTTTGTTATTTTTTTTTTTTCTAGATCATTACTAAATCATTATTTTTTTTTTCAAAAAAAATACTTTATACAACTCCTAAAATTCAATCAAACACCTCCTAAAGACCAACTGAAGCTGGGTTCAAGGTATAAAAATACTTTAGTTTGCATGCACACTTAATATACTGTAAAATAACTATTAGAAACACTTTAAATACAATTTTGAAAACAATTAATACAAAAGTTTATCATTTTATAATATTAACTGTGATTAGATAACTTAACTTGCTTTACACGGAGTAAATTATAATTAAGTTGAATTGATTGAAGAAAATCTCTAATGTGAGAGCTATTTCATCAATTTTTATTTCAATATTTTCAATTCACTTATAGACTTACCTCACAGAATTAGTTGTTGTTTTAAGGTCAAACAATCTATTTTCTTGTTTAGATATTATTTTTCCTTGTTCACTAATAAATTGAGCAGTTAAATCTATATTTTTATAATATATGGTTTTCTTATTCACTAATTAATAAGAACATTCAATCTATATTGTTATAATATAGTGTTTGCTGATAAATCTATTTTTTGTTTTCTTATAATATTTATATGTCATGATGCACGGATAAATATGGGTACTAGATATGACATATATCTGATATGTGTATCAGATACGACACACGTATCTATCTGATTCGTCGGAACGTTTATTTTAAAAATAATAGGATATGATACATGATCGATATATGATATATGAATATTGAAAAATGTACAATAATTCTTAAAAATATAATAAATATATGATTGTTATTGTGTGAGTTCAAATTAAAACCATATGTATTAAAATTGTCAACATAAAAAATATACATTATTGTCATCATAAAAGTACCACTACAAAAAAACTCTTAAACAATGACCAATTTTAATAACAAAAATATATTGGAGACCAATTTCCTAATTGGAGATCAATTTAGAAATCAATTATTTTGGTAGCCAAAACCTTGGTAGCTAATGTTAGTGACCAATTTAGAAACCAATTATTTTGGGAGCCAAAATTTTGGTAGATAATGTAAGTAATCAATTTAGAAATTAATTCATAATAGAAACTATTTTAGTTATCAATTTAGAGATCACTTATAATTTTTTGTAGCTATTTTAGTTGCTAATAATTTTTAGTTTTTAAATTAGTACCTAAATTGGTCACTATATAGTAATGAATTATTTATTGTCACTAAAACTGATCGTTATTCAATAATTTTTATAATGTATTATGAGTTTATAATTTAGATACTTTATTGATAGATATCGATAAAATATCTTAAAGTATTAGAAACACATACTAGAACCTATCTATACATTATGATTTATATAGTTATCTTAATATATATATATATATATATATATATATATATATATATATATATATATATATATATATATTTTGTATTCTCTTATGGACCATGAGCATATACACCGTCTCTAACCTTTTGATGTGTGGGCCATGGATGCACGCATAGGCCTTACCGGAATATGCAAATTTCTAGTAAATACGCATGGGTTTTTGTGATATGGGCCGAAACTGCATGTGGCCCTTTATAATGGGCCTCATTTCATCTTCATCTTCTACACCAATATATCCTCTGTAAATTAAAAATAAAAATAAAAAATCAACCCCAAAAAAAATCATGGTGACTAAAATGCTACTCGAAAAGTCGTTTATAAACTCAATAAAGTCACTAACTAGCTAACTAAGCTAACAGTATATAATATAAAAAAAAATTATGGATATAAATAATTTTAAATAAAGTATCCCTCTTATTATTCTGAACTTTCATCTGTTACTCAAATTTTCAAAGTACACACAGCAAACTAAACATAGTCAACAATAATATATAAATATAAACCTCAATCATTACATACTTGACTTAGCCCTACAAGTTTATCATAAACTTTTAAGAGTTTTATTTCTTTCTATAAACTAATTCATAGAATGAAATGTATAGCGTAACATATAAGTCTAGGAATTCTCTTTATATTTCATATATACTTTTATTTTATCAACTACAAGTTGTGAGAATTCTCGTACAAGATAATTTTGCTATATTATTCGTCTTAATATAATTGTTTTGCATCCACAGAGAATATTTTTATCGAAAAAATATTATTATTAATATGTTAATTTTTATTAACAGAGAATTGGAACCAACAATATATCTCTTCCTCGGATTCACTTTTATACCCAGTTATAACCTTATATTTATAAAGTAGAATAAATTTTATTTTTTTTCAAATCTGATTTTCAGTAGTGACGTTTATTATTTAATTTCATCTGTTCTTAGATATTCCAAACCAAACCTTTTGCTATCTCCAACCTTTCTGAACACCTTTCTGCAAAGAGATATATAGCAGTTCTACATATCTATGCACAGGTGCAGCATGAATAAAGCATATCATTAATCATAATTATTTCACCACGTAACACTATCAATTCAAACACCATGGTTGGAGCAACATCATCATGATGTAGACGACGATGATGATGATGCATTAACAGGTTGGCCAAGCCATGATGCTAGCATGCAACTGATGCAATACATGAACCACAAGTTTTAAGAAAAATGAAACAAAAATTGTCTGAAAAAACATTCTTTCTGAACCACACCACGTTCCCAAATCATGGTTTATGAACTTGTTTTATAGAACATGATATATAACATGAGATGCTTCACTTGTGTTTACATTTTGAAGATCTTTAGACAAAATCATTGCTTAACACATCACTGTATCCATGCTTCCAAACCTTAATATATTTTTCCATTGGTCCCTTTCATGAAGCTTTAGGGTTTTAAATAGTGTACACACACATAGAGGGGATATGTTGTCGAGTTAACCTTATTTTAGACCAAGATTCATCATTTAAATCTAAGCACCTACCATTGTTTCTCATCATTCTATATTCTCTTCTTTTTATAGAATCACTTTACTAGTATCCCACTTTTTCAGTAGAAAATTTTCTAAAGTTAGATGCTTTAACCTCAGGCTATATTTATTTCTATGTATAAGATTTGTATTTTAGGTTAAAAATCTCAGTGACTTCCTTTTTAGCTTTGAAAATGGGGAAAATGTTCTGAAAATTCTTACCATCATTTTATCACTTTGAATAAAAAAGCTGAGGAGATGATTGTAGTAATAATCTTAACTTTAGTAAAAGATAAAAGAAAATCTTTCATTGAAATCTATGAACCTGTTTTAAAATATTTAACTCTCAAGCAATATTTTTTTTAAGTGGGATAGGATATAATAATGGGGAAGAATATAGAAGTTCTTTTGGACCATTTAAAAGATTCTGAAGTGCATATTAAGACATTTTTCTTGCAAATTGCACTTGGTTTAAATAATCTTTATTTATATAACATATATATATATATATATATATATATATATATATATATATTTTTGCTTTTGTTTTCACTTTCTTGATTTTTATGTTCTGTTTTTGTCCTTTTAATATTACTTCCTAGGGTTCAAATTCCTTGTTTATGTGGCTACATGACAAACAAAGTTTAAAAAACAATTTTAACGTTATCCAACTATTTGAGACTAGATTAACAACATTTTAATATATAAAGAAAAATCTATATCAAAACTTTACAGTTTTGAAGAAATTAAAACGACATAAAATAGACTATGTAGTAATGAAAAAATGGTTTTGTTTATTCACCCCATCACAATATATAAGTATAATTAAGTCGTTAACTTTTGTATTAATACTCATCAAGTTATGTAACTAATTTGATAGTGTGATAATTTTAAAAACTAAAACATAAAAAAAAAATTAAAGAATCAAAACGAAAACAATCGAAAATTATAAATTATTTAAGCCATAACAAATTTACATAAAGCACTGAATTCAAGGAATTACAATGGTATTTCTTGAATATTTTAATAGCCCATATACCCAGAGAAACATATTGGGGAAATTGGAAATTGGAAAAGTAAATACTATTAACAATTTATCAGAATTCAACAAGTGAAAAATGCGAGGATAAACTTTCAAAGAGGAAAATGATCGGTATTTCCATGATGCACGGAATTGATATATGTATTGCATATTATACATATTATATGTGAAATGGATATGACATGTTTGTTTTAAAAATAATAAAATATGATACATATATTTTGAAAATATATAATAATTATTAAAAACGTAATAAATATATGATTGATATGACTTGAATCTATATTAAAATAAAGTTAAATATTGTTAATATTAAAAATTATAAATTATTGTCATTATAAAAGTATTAATTTTTTATAGATTAGATACTTCACTATCATCATAAAATAATGTTAAATGATTGATATGGCTTGAATCCAAATTAAAACAATGTTAAATGTTGTTAACATTAAAAATTATAAATTATTGTCATCATAAAAGTACTAATTTTTTATAGATTAAATATTTCATTGATCAATATTGATAACATATCCTAAAATATCATACATCATAATCTAAATTGAAGTATTAATACACCATAGCATGACTGTATATAATTAATGAGAAAAAAAAAATCTATGATAAATAGAATTAAAAAATAAATGTATTATACAATTGTGTGAATATTATTATTATTATTTCAAATATTTTAAACAAGATTTTTATTATTAAATAAAGTAAATCTCGTTAAGTTATATGCACCATAACAATTATTTAATAGGTCTTAGTGGTTTACTTGTGTCTTATAAATAATAGTATATTATCAATAATATTTTTTATTAAAAAATTGTCAATAATCTGTTAAAGAATGTGTTAACATTATTTTTTAACAAAATATTAGATTGAAAGTAAAAGATGAGAAAATATTTTTTACTTTTTTACTTTTTATAATTGTAAAATGCCATCTTATTTTATTCTATTTACTGTAAAGATTTGCAAAAAAAAAATAATAAAAAAGTTATATTTTACTTATTTTTCCTTATTTGTTATATATTTATTTTTCCTTATTTGTTACATATTAATAATTATTTAAAAATATAATATAATACCTTCTCCAGTAATTTTTTTAACCATTAAATTAGAAGTTGAATTTGATTTTCTTAATAAAACGAATATAGAAGTTATCTTAAATTAGTCATTATTTTCTTCGCAATGGAATATAAATTATTTTTCAGTTCAGTAAATAGAAAGTGAAACAAATAAACTTCTCAGGTTGTTGCTAGGAATCTAAGAAAAGAAAACATTTTGATAATGTTATACTTGTCAATTCACATGTGTTAAAGCAATAATCATACAATGAGGCGAGAGAGAAATTCAAAATAGTTTCCATCACAGTCAAGAATATTAAAAAATCATAATATAAATTCAGAAAAAAAGTTTAATGGTAGAAAATAAATTAACTAATTTGTTTAATCAGGAAGAATGAGTTACTTAGATTCTAACACATTACAATAACAGAAGATTCTCGAAACTTAGAATTCCCCCTTCACATCACATAATGCGCCACTCTCTTTTGTTGGTTTTTGTAGGAATAGAGCCACTCAAAACGCATTCTTAGATCAAGAACTTGTTTTCATCATTCATTGGTCAATGTTACCTCCAAACCCATTATTATTGCATTCTTTGGTCAACTGTGCCTCTTTTCTGACCTTAATTTCTCATTCAAATTGTTGTTGCTATCTATGAACTCACCATTTCAGCGTCACCCCTAATAGTTACTTCTCAACCCATTCTAGTCTTCATTAGACAAAGTGTCTCATAGGGTCGGGTACTTTGCGACAAACATTTCTCTGAAACCTTCTTTCTGCTTTTACTTTTTCACTTCTTTCCTCACTACACATTCAACACCTTCTATCACCAATTTTAAGCCCTGTTAATGATTTATTAATCACTGTATAAATAAAAGAGTTAATTTAGTGATGGAGTCTCAAATTGGGTGACTTTAATTAACATGGTGCAAATAATATGTGGGAAATTCTTGAACCCTCCACCTGCTTATAATAATGTCAAAAAGAGGAGCTTCAGCTTCAGCCACTCTGAAATGCCACATAAATACCACACAAAGTGCCTCTTTTTCCCTCTCTTTTTCTCTTTTTCCATATGCTTCATCTCTCTAAGCTAATCTCACAGCTTCAACTAGGAGACATCATCATTATATGCCTAGGCCCAATTAGAATACTGCACAAAGAATTTCAGAAGAATATAAGCGTTAAGGAAGTGAGTGATTCACTGACTTGTCCACCAACTACAGTGTATAGTTGCACAGTACCTTAATGAGCACTACAATGCTGACTACATAGTGCATTAAAAAGGTCGCTTATGTGGCGCCTTATATGGAATCAAAGAAAACAAGACAACTCTGATGTAATGTATGACTGAGATTTCAAATCAGTAGAGGAAAACGACACACCAAGAGGTTTACAATTTTTTTTTTCCTTTAGTTACCATATGGGATGTCAATGTCTGCATCAGATATTGAGCCAAAAATGGTTAAAAGAATTCATCTTTGAGAAAGTTTTTCTAAAGAAATGAGGCTGTTCTGAGCTTTATAAATTTTCATGAAACATGTAAAGAAAAATTTTATAAAATATGAAAGATTATAGAAGTAGTGTAAGAAAAAAGTTTTGATTGCAAAGGAGAGTTTTTCAACTAGAACAAAGATTCTTGTTTCCTGCCCTGGAATTCTTAGTACATATTTTCCTCTGTCAATTTTTGTTTATGGCCATTCTCTGCATTCTTTGATCAAGATGTGAAATGTTGGAATTCCATCACATATAATAAACAAAGTCACACGTTCTTCTCTGACAAAATGTATGATCAACCATTGATACAGAATCATATTTAGCGCTCCCTCTTTACACACACACACACACACACATATATATATATATATATATATATAATTTCTATTTAATATAGAAGTGTACCTTGGGAAAACCGTGTGGATGCAAGTGGAATCGATATTTATATATTCCCTCTTTCTCTACTCTTTCAACCAATATTTTCTTGTGTGATATTGAAACTTCAACTGCAGATTTAGAATTCAACCCTACCTTAATTAAATTAATTATGCCATAACTCTGCATGATGGACTCTCTCACTCACACTGCACACTCATCCACCATTCACCCATGCTTTTCTTACATATCAACTATTGACCGATGTATCACCTAGAATTGTCTTTCATTACATTAATAATAACCCCACGCTACTGGTTTTTGTTTGCTCTTGAAATAGTGAACTACATTTTCTGTCTGCAGCATGTTTTGCCTAAATTTGTTTCCTTAGAAACGTAGACACATGCCAACTTTTCAGTACCTATAAACCCTTTCTCATAGTTTTGTCACAAATTGATGTTTCATGCACTCAAACCTAACATGGATTAGCAATATCGAAACAAGTGGATGCCCTGGTTGATCAACTGTCTTAATACATGAAAAATTTAATGCACAGTGACTGACAAACTCAAAAGATAAACAGAAACCTTTTAAGACATTATTAATTAGGACTTTCTAATTCTTCTAAACTTGGTTGTACAATGGTCCATAATGTTCATTAAACTGGTGGCTATAATTAAATTAATTAATCCCATGTTTGAAACTGTCCATGAGTTAGTTAGAGGGGTCTTTTCATTTTTCACTCAAACAACAGAAGAAGAAAGCATATTTGACCTTTTGTGTTTACAGTTGCTATCCAAACATAACTTGATTCTTGACCTTCAACTAACTTGTGTAAAGTACATAGCTGAATGTTTCTGGATGCAACAGACATGAGTTTTGGTTTCACTGAGGTTATGTAATTTAATGTGCGGACCAGTTAGCTGTATTGAGAGTGACTCACAGGGGACCAGATTCTGAGTATGCTTCCCCTTGTCTATGTTGCTGATGTTAGTGAGTATGAGCCAGGTCTTTGGTGAGAGGTGAGAAAAGAAAAGGATTTAAAAATTCAGAGCTACAAATAAAGAGGTTCCTAGCAAAATGGTAGGTATCATTGCCAGAGTCCCCAAAAAGGAGAAACTAGAGAAACACTGTGAAAGAAAGACAACATCAGTTTTGGTGCCAATGAAGCCTTGAATCATAGTCCCTAATGTCTTACAAAGGTTTATGAGCTACATTACATCCCCTAGGAAGGGTAGCAGCATACTCTGTCTTAGCTCAAACCAATTATGTTTTGTTGGTACTAATCATTTTGGTTCAGGACATATGTTTGTAAGTTACTTGAGCTATGTTTTACTTTCAATTATAATTGTTGAGTTTTAACAGTAAAGCTAGGTAACAAAGATCTCAGATGCATTAATAATATTAAAAGAAAAAAAGCAGTTTTTCTTACGAAAATGGCACTGATGGAAATAGTATATTCAGAATTTCTTAAAGGGTATCAGTGGTACATTTTTTTTTCAATGAAAGTAAGCCATTAGCTATGAATGACGAAAACAGCAAAATATAGCTTTTTTTCCTAGTTCATACAATTAACTGCAAAATATAGCTTTTTCATGATTAATTTTCCTTCTCCTTAATAACTCCCCAGTGTTTCCTTCTCAGCAAGGACAGTTAAAAGTGATGGTTAGCGTTTTGACCAGCCACTCGATTACGTAGGGGTGCACCACAGAAACAACGGAACATAAAAGACAAAATGATTATAATCTACAAAAGTGGAAGAAGCTAAGAGCCTTTTAAGATAAGAAGAATTTGGTGAGCATAGAGCATATGATAAGTGGTCTTGATTAAGGTAGTTACGTTGGTAAACATTATTAGTGGTGGTTCTTTTTTCTGGATGGGGTTCACCTAATTAACGACAACCAAAAGATTGAGCCCCCAAAACCATGGACAAACCATGACACGCATGCTTCTCATGAGTTTGTGCTTAAACATGTAGTGAACAATGCCAGGTCTGCGCGTGCCAATTGGGTTGGGGACCTTCCTACTACCAATTCAACTCTCACTGATGCAAACTCATGTAACTTCTTCAAAGACCTATAAAAAGGTCTTAAAGAATGATAACTTTTAATTTTAATAAAATAATCTTTTAAATTACAAAAAATTAAATTGTCAGTGTCATCGACTGAAATTAGAAAAATCAATTAATTAAAATGTATAAAAACTAGTCAAACACTTGTTATCAAAGATACGTGAAAAGCTGAAAAGTTGTATCCTTTTAAATTTATTTCAATTGGGATGAATCGAAGTATGAAATACTGATGATTTCAAATAAAAATATGCTAACACACGCTAATAAACTAAGTAATCACGTTGTTCTATCTATCTAGTTTGGGATATAAGTAGATAGAACATTGTTTTCAAAGATGGGGCTTATGAAAATAGGGTGAAAGATGGTTATAGATTGGATTGAAGAGTTTAGGAATTAGGGTGTGAAAGGGAATATAGAAAAATGTAGTAGCGAGGTGAGTGATAATAGAACATCTTGGGAAGTGGGAAAGCAAGAGGCTTAAAGCAAATAGAGAACACAAATCAATCGTAATTCCTATCAGTCCTGAGACACAAAGTAAAGAATAACAGAAATCATCAGTCCCATTTTGCCCCAAAAAAATAACACCACAAAAGCTAAAGTTTCAGTTCTTGTATTGGAGACCGGAAACATGTCCTCTTATATCTCTCTGACTTCGATATTTCTTCCTCTCTTTCCCTCCCACCAAACTGTCTTAGGACCAATTTAGATACCTTCAAGTACATCTTGTGTCTAATTTTTTAACCTTTTCTGATACAAGGTTACTTCTCCAATTTTTTACTTCAAAATAGAAAGCCCTACCACCATTTGTTCTGCAGTTAAAGATAAAAACAAAACCACCCTCATCATTGACCACTACAAAATGACATCATTTTCAATAACCCATTTCTTATATTTCAAAAATGCAGTTTCTTTCCGATCCATGCTTCTAACCTGAAACAAAAAATAAATAAAAAATCTTTACTTTGTCACTTTGAACAAAAAAGAAAGTAACATCATTAAACTCTTAATTTTATTTTTCCAATGTTAAAAAAGCCAATAGTTTGGTCCTTTCAAAACAAACACTGATATTAAAGAACTAATTTAATGTTAAAATTGACATTAAACCACCATTTTAATGAACCTATTAGTATTGATTGTATTGAACAACCAAACTAATGGGCACCGTGATAATTACATTCCTCAAAGACCAAAATGGTAAATAAAGGAAAAACTGTGTAAAAAACACTCACACAACTTTTTTTAATGAGCCATGATTCATGCACCCCTCTTGTACACACCCTTTCTTGGAGTTTTTAAATTGGGCATGATTTCATCACTACTCTGGCATTTATAAGTACTCCACCCCACATGGTCAAAACTTCAAGAAACCCAACCCTGTGCATTTTTTTTAATCAGGTAGCACCTGGAAGTTGAAGTTGTCAGTAACAAAACCCGAGTTTCACAAGTCTTTAGCACTAAACTCCAAGAGAGAGTCAGAGAGAGAATAGAAGGAAGTTGTTGTGTGCTTCCAAGACATTGAAGATGGTGAAGGAGTAATTAGCCTTTCTTAGAATACTCACCATGTGTTTGATAGATTTGGTGGGAGACGTGTTTCCCCTGGAAGAATCAAAGCCTGGGAACACTCACTTTTGTTTTGTTCCTGCAAGAACAAGAAGACAAGGCCAATGCGAACAAACTCACTCGGATTTGTCAATAGAAACAAGGAAACCAGATCTCTCAAGCATGAATTTTAGCTTGTGTTTGAGCTCCCCAATCATTTCCACACTTGTACATTTCCTTCTTCTTGTTTCTTTGCTTTGCCCTGTTTGTTCCTCAGAAATGGGCAACACCCCGGTTGCCAATCACACTTTTAAGCCGCAAGAACAGATTCACAAGATGAACATCATAAGAACTCGTCTTCAACAAATCAACAAGCCCGGTGTTAAGACAATTCAGGTGAGCCAAAGCTTCTAGCTTTTCACTTCCCCTGTTTTCTCCCCTGTTTTTTTTTAACACGGTGAAGTTCTTTTCGCCGCCTGCAGAGTCCTGACGGTGATGTAATAGACTGTGTGGTGTCTCATCAGCAACCAGCTTTTGATCATCCTATGTTGAAGGGACACAAACCACTGGTAATTGTTTATTGTCTCAGACATTTTCTTACAGTTTTTTTTTTTTAATTTGCACACGAGGAGAAACTTGAATTAGTATTATTTGAATTAAAGTGCAGATGTTCATGTGTGCAGGATCCTCCAGAAAGGCCTAAAGGTCATAACCGAAGAGACATATTGAGTGAGAATTTTCAGCTATGGACCATGTCAGGGGAATCATGTCCAGAAGGTACAATTCCAATCAGAAGAACAAAAGAACAAGACATGTTAAGAGCTAGTTCTGTAAGCAGATTTGGAAGGAAAATAAGAAGGCGTGTTAGAAGGGACACCAGCAGCAATGGCCATGAGGTATGCACCGAAACTTTCTTTTCTTTACCTTTCTATTTTTTCCTTTACCAAACCAGAGAGAAGGCATTAACAAACAGCTCTAGCAGAAACTATTAAGGCAAGCACATGGGAGTTAAATGTCTTGCTTTTCAACCTATGCATTTTTTTTTGTTTCTTCACCATGCTTCACAATGACGCTAAGAATAGCGATGAAAGCACCAAAAATTAATTTTGATTAGGTGGGTTTTATTCCTTTCTTCCGATCGTGAAACTTCAACCTTTTCCCATTTAAGGCAATCACAGAATTCCATGGTGGTCTTTTCATCCTTGTGTATGTTGCAGCTACCTTTACCTTGAATACAAAAATTTAACCAGACAACTCAACATCAATTTTAAATTAAACCCTCATTATCTTGCATAGAAAAGTAAAACTAAAAAACTAAAAAACTAGCTTTCTCTAGCAACTCTTCAACCTGACCTAACAAATAGTTTCGTTTTGACATACCTGCAAACCTAATTTGTTGGTGCACCGCACTGCACACACAACACACAGCATGCAGTTGGGTATGTGAGTGGAGAACAGTACTATGGAGCAAAGGCTAGCATTAACGTGTGGGCACCTCGTGTGACAAATCAAGATGAATTCAGCCTGTCCCAAATGTGGGTCATATCTGGTTCATTTGGGGATGATCTCAACACTATTGAAGCTGGTTGGCAGGCAAGTTTCAATTCACCCATTACTGCACCTTAATTAATCAACTCTTTCTTTACACAAACATACTCATTTTTTTCCTTCAATAATTTCTACCACTGTATCCTTTTTCGTTACCAACAGCATTCAAAACACAGATATCATACTCAACTACCTACCATTCATTTTCATCGCTCAATTTAATATTTTCTGCTTTCGACAACCAAACTTATTTCAATTAATTTTTTCTGCAGGTCAGCCCTGAGCTCTATGGGGACAGATACCCCAGATTCTTTACTTATTGGACGGTAAGAACACTCATTCTTAGAAAAAAAAAAAGGGTGCACCATTATACTATGTGTTTATTGTGATCCTTGCTTAAAGTCTAAGGCAGATCATGTATTAATAAACTATGATGATGGTAGAATTTTTCAGTCTTCAATTATTATAATGTTAAATCATGTTATTGTTATTAAAAAGAAAGAAACTGATGAAAAATATTGGTAATTGTTATTTACAGAGCGATGCATATCAAGCAACTGGATGCTACAATTTACTGTGCTCGGGTTTTGTTCAAACTAACAATAGAATTGCAATTGGAGCTGCAATCTCTCCAACTTCTTCCTATGCTGGTGGGCAATTTGATATTAGTTTGCTGATTTGGAAGGTAATTTGGTGCTTCTTTTCGGAAATGATTATTTGTTGAGAACTTGGTGTAGAAGTCTCCATTTATTTGTTTTTGGGTTAATTTTTGTTTTGGTGATTATGCTGTTTTTGTTGTTGACCGAAAAAGTTAAACTTTGTCATATAAAACGGATCAAGCCATTTAGGGTTTGTTTATATCCTAGTTTAGGTTAATCTTTTGTGTGGCAGCATTATGGGTTGAGAGGGTGGGTCCCTGTTAAAGGATATAAAAGATTTGATGACAGAACACTGTGCCTACCGTTGGATTTGAATACTTTTGTGGTTCAAAAAAGTCGTAGTCAAAAACAAATTAATAAAAAGGATTTAAAAATAGTCAATGGTGGGGTCTCCATTATTTGGGAAGTCTCGCAAATGCCATCGAATTTTGTGATATAGACTGGTAGAAGAAGCAAGGGAAGATTAGTTTAAGCATGATAGTTAATTATTTTGAATTTTATAAAAGTGAGGATATAGTAGCTAAAAAAAGAGGAAGAATAAAGTGATGGTGCACAAAGTTTTGTACTATGTGATGTCTTAGTTAACATGCCACTTTACTCACTTTAATACTTTGGGACATTACACGCATGCACTGTGAATTCTAATAATGAACTGTATTTCCCCTTCTTTTGAAGATTCTCTTCACTTTTTTTTTTTTTTTTTTTTGGTTTTACTTTTGAAGTTTTTTTTTTCTTTTTTTTTTTTTTTATCTTGGTTTTACTATTATTCTAAGAAAACCCTAAAAATTGGCTTATTCCCCCAACATTCACGACCTTTCTTTTCCCTCTTTTTGACCCGTTTCACTTACCAACCTGGCTAACATGGTGCTATTCATAATTATGTCTATCTTTGAGTAGTTTGCAACAAAAGGTGGCATTGAAGGTTTGGTGCAATGCTTGATTTTTTGTGTACAGGATCCAAAGCATGGGAATTGGTGGCTTGAATTCGGATCCGGAATCCTAGTCGGGTATTGGCCTTCGTTCTTGTTCACACACCTTAGGGATCATGCAAGCATGGTGCAATTTGGTGGAGAAGTGGTGAATTCAAGGCAATCCGGGTCTCACACTTCGACCCAAATGGGTAGTGGGCATTTTGCAAGTGAAGGGTTTGGGAAAGCTTCATACTTTAGGAACATGCAAGTTGTGGATTGGGACAACAACCTGGTACCCTTGTCGAATCTTAGGGTTCTAGCAGATCACCCCAATTGCTATGACATTCAAGGAGGGATTAATAATGTTTGGGGGAATTACTTTTACTATGGTGGACCTGGGAGAAATGTGAGATGTCCCTAAGGGGATCAACTATATATATATATAGAACTTTTTCTTTTTCTTTTTTTTTTTAATTTTTTATTTATTTTATATTTTGTCATTTTTGGGTTTGGGTGACATTGGTTTTCCTTCTCAAGGGCATGCAAGAAGCTTGTTGGGTCATGGGGTCATTTATTCTTATATTTAATTTACATTTGTTTGTTGATCAAGATTTTTTATTTTTATTTTGACTAACTAGTAGTCACCCATTGATTATACCATTACCACCTGGACTCTTGTGTAAATCTTTAAAGAGAAATAGTAAATATATTTCTTGCTTTTTCTTTTCTATTATATCCCTTCCTTCTTTTTTATTTACTCATTCAAATCACCTTTCTCATTCATTGCTTCTTCCTCCGATTTCAACTGTGTCTTGATCTTGGTTTAAATGATTCTGAAGGGTTTGTTTCGTGATAATACGTTTTTAGGAATATTATTAATGGAGATGTTATTTTTGAAATTAAATTAAAAAGTGTTTGGTTAGATTTTAACATTCCTAATAATTTTAAATAATTGTTGTTGCAGAGTATTTTAATTAGAAGTATTTAGCATACGAAGTTTAAAAGTTTGCTTTTGCTGTTTGTTGCAGCTTCACAGTCAAAATTCGGAAATAGTCAACAGAGATCTTGGATTTTAGAGTATCCAAGAGTAGTTGCATTATTTTATTTTATTTTTGCTAGCATTTCAATATCAGATAATAATACCTATAAATTTTATTTTGTGTAGTTCAGTTGAATAGTAAATTTATGAATAGGTGAATCTCACCTCATACATATATATAATAAAAAATATCATTTATCTAATAATTTTATTGTAAAAGATAACTTTATGTCTACCTTATCATAAAAGTATTATTGATGTATATATAATAAATTGTCATTTTTAATACAGATGATAAATGAATCTATCTTTTTGTTTAAATTTATCTTTATTTAACGTAAAATTCTTGTGTTAATTTGTAAAACTTTAAAAAATGGCGTTTTAAAAATATTGTGGTTTAAAAATAGTGAAACTCGATTATTTTAATATTAAAAAGTTTTAGTATAAATAGAATTGTTATAAACGAGTTTTACTATTTTAAAACATACCATTTTTCTAGAAATCACTTCACTAGAGCTCTATGACTTCTCTCTAGAGATTATGTCTCTCTGGTCGTCTGGTTGAAGAACTAAGACCGTAGGATTGATCCTCTCGGCGAACTCTTCAAATTAGACCGATCAGTTTATCCGTTTGCGTAAGTTGAGTTTTCGCTCTCTTTTTAGTCTTTTACTGTTTCCTGTTGCATGCGAGCTCTCTTCCACTTGCATGCGACGTTTTAATCATCAGTACGAGTCTTTGTTGATCAGTGATCATAACGGTATGTCTTGATCATTCTTGTGATGTTTCTATATGTAGATAGAACATCCTGTGGAGTTAGAGACGTTGACGCTTTTAAGGCGTTGATGTTTATAAAGTTGTTTGAGTAGGATAACAGATAAGGAAAGCTGATAATTGACTTTATTTAGAGAGTTCAATGAATATAATTCTGTGTAGTTAGAATTGACTGCTTGATTTGCTGTGAATTGTGAACTAGTTGATGCTTTGTATAAGTGGAATTGTGAATCCATTGTATGAGTTGAGGTTGAATTGGAAAATGAACACTTGAATAATAACTCTAATTGGTATCATCTCACTTTGCTTGAAAACCATTTTGAAAACTAGACAACACTGCCATGGAGGTGCCAATTTAGGTTATGAAATCAAGTCAAACATCTTCCAACGAAAACCAGAATCTGTGTTGTTTTCTGGTGTGAGGCTGAGCCTTGAAAAATGCGAGAAGATTAGCGCTGAACGCCAGCCCAGAGTGCCTAGCATTGAAAAATGCGAGAAGAATGGGGCTGAGCGTCAGCCGAGCGGTGCCCCAGCGCTGGGACCCCTACAGGTCTGAAACGAAATTTTAATGCTGAGGCTGAGCTGCCAGATTTCATGTGTTTGTTGTTTTGATGTGTTTCATTGCATTAACTGATCTAAAATGAATTATTTTGACTGTCTTGGTATGCTTTGAGTGTGATTGGGTGAATATGGATCTGTTGTATGTGAATTATGGAGGAATTTCGTGGAGATGTGTTTTGGTTGGTATCCTGACGCTCCAATAACCATTAAGGCTCATATAAAGTATAATAGATTATGTCGTGAGGAGTAGCAGGAGGTCTTAGCCACTGGACTCGATCAAGTCTTTGGCGCGAATGAGACTTACCTGGTGTGATGATTAGGTGATAACCCCTTGAGGCCAAACTCTACAGAGTTTGGGAATCATACACGGTGCAAGCCACCAAGAGACCCGATGTTAATTGCATATATCCGGATAATTGAGTCTAAAGTTGAATGACGTGTGAGTATCAGAATGTTCCTGTGTGAATTTGTGATAATTGATTATTATTATTATGCTCTTTCTCTAATGTAACCTTCTTTAAATTATTATTAGCTTACCCTTACTTTTTGTGTTTTTGTCTCGTGTTGTATGTTTCCTTTTGTGATGATCACCTTAATGGTGGGAGCAAATGTGGTTGCAATATCAGAGGCACTTCTGGAGGATGAGGAACCATCGTTTTAGGTGGGAGCTTTAGTTGTGGTCAGTTTGGGTGTATTTTTATTAGTTTAGTGTAAGTATATAAGTGATATATTTTTATAGTCATATCTTTTGTAAGACTGTATTAATATAGTGTGTACAATGAATTATCTGTTTTGGAGCTATGATGAAACTCCATATTTTTATTAGTCTTAAGCTACTAAAAATTGGGATGTTACATAATTAAGTGCGATATGGATAATATTTAATTTTTTAAAATTAGATATAAATATGAACAATATACAATTTTTAAATTAAATATGAAGATGAAATGAATATATATGTTTCTCATCTTTAATTACCAAAATAACTTTAATTTATTAGGTAATTTAAAATTTTATATTATTAATTTTCTGTAATCATTATACAATAATTTTTAAGACATATTTAAACATTTATATTCTCTTTTACAATAATTTAAGATTTATCGGTTATTATTAAATATTATTATTTAATAATTATATTGGATCCTAATTAGTATATACATTATCACTAACTTCATCATTACATAAACAATAACAAGAATACCTCTTAAACATACAAATATTAAAATATGTACATTTATTTATACCTATATTTTTTTCCCATATTTATTTGTCAAATTTATCCTTGAAATAACTTTTTCTTAAAATAAAAATAATTAATTTATCAATTTGACCTTTTCATTCTAATTTTATCACTTTTTTTAAATTTAATCATTTTTTAAAATATTAAACTACCAATAAAAAAATAAAAAATATTTATAATAAATTTATAAACATTATTTATATTTAATCTCTTAATAATAATAATAACAATAATAATAATTTATTATCATAAAAAAAATGAAAACACATGTTACGTGCATGTATTTTGATTAGTTTTATATAAAAGTTTTTTAAAGATAACCTAATTTAACATAACCAACAAATTCGAAAAGTAGATAATTAAAATATATATATTTATATTTCACAAAAATACAACTAAAGAAAACTCCGCAAATTTATTGTTGCTTCTCACTGTCATAAGTAAAATCTTCTACTCACGTATAATATATGATCATATTGGGTGGAGATCATAATATCACAAAAATAAAGGGTAAGTTAGTAAAAATTTGTTTGTGTTTTGCAATAATTGCATGACTTGATGTGAATCTAGGTGAGCATGCTAATGCTTAGAGACAGAGCATGACAGATTATGAGAAATTTACTCTGTTTCATTTTCAGACATTTTGTAATCAATTTTTATGAGGTTTTTCTCTACCATGGACTTGTAATAAAGATGGCGCAATATAATTGAAATATAGCGATATAAATTTTAAATTTTCCTGTACTTAGAAACCTTATTTTTAATATGGAGAATGCTAACCAGTACCCTAAGGGCATTAGTTAAGGAATAATAAATGTGCTTTTATATCATTTTTACATTGAAAGCTGAAATAATTAAATACAGTAATTAAAATAGTATAAATGCACATAATAAATTTGATAAAGACAAAAATACCCTTTTAAATGTGTAGACAATAATTTACTGTTATAAAACAAGATTTTGAAATTTTTAAGGTCTCTACTAAAAAGAAAAAAAAATCAATTAAGTCTTAAATTGACACTTTAATTATTCCTTTTTTGTAACATTTTTATATGTTTAACACTATTTTTTTTGTTGGTTTTTCTGTTAATTTATATTTTCTTATGTTATTTTTTTTAAGTTTTAGATGTTTAACACAATTTTTTTGTTGGTTTTTTGTTAATTTAAATTTTCTTATATCTAATTTTTAGCAACATTAAAATATAGTTATTTTATTATTTAATTAGTTTTAAATATTATTTGTGAACATTAAATAAAATATTAAATACACATGTACAATATTTATGGGCATTTTTGTCTTTTAAAAAAAATAAAGTTACATTAATGGTTATTAGGTCAGGATTTATTTAATATTACACTTATCTATGTACTTTTGTAGGATCCAATGTATATTAATTATCCTTAACCAGTGTCCTTAGGACATCAGTCAGAAAGACCCTTTTAATATTTTTTATTTTAATAAATTATATGATAATTGTATTATTAAGTAATATCTAGAGATGGCAAATAAACCCGTCCCCGTGGGTATTGCCCGAACCCGTCCCCGTTTTGACGGGAAATCCCCGCATTGACTGGGTATGGGTATGGGTATGGGGAATCCCCGACTTTTTCAGTTGGGTATGGGGATGGGTATGGGGATGTACATATACCCGCCATAA
>Ga0214542_1000308_pt1 | contig 83203 bp, 47 predicted proteins | sample CNSS1metaG_FD_160096 | JGI IMG/M metagenome (GOLD analysis project Ga0214542, IMG submission 160096) | Root nodule microbial communities from cowpea collected in UCLA plant growth center, Los Angeles, California, USA - CNSS1 | ecosystem: Host-associated > Plants > Roots > Nodule | place: USA...
ACTTTACTTGATTTTTTTTTTCTAAAAATAAAGTCAAAAAGTTATTGATCCGAGAATTTTCCCTTTTTAAATGCGGATTTAGGCAGGATGCGGACGGACTTAAATGAGTGCAGATTTAAGCGAATGTTTAATATATATATATATATATATATATATATATATATGTGTATGCGTGTCGTGTTCGTGTCTTATATTTTTCACTTTAGTTGTATCTGCGTGTCCGTATTCGTTTCTGGGCTTCATAGCTCCTTATCAGTCTCCCAAAAAAAAAAAAGACTCAACCCATCAATGATATTAGAGTCGATGGTTTGTCTTAGTGATCAACGTAGGCTGTTGTGATGACAACAACTACAACTACAACACGAGATAACAACATCACAACCACAACTTAGATACAAGGGTCACTTTATACTTGAAGGGTAATATACCATATGAAAGGGACTCACATTTAGAGGGAAGATTGTTGAAAATAATCCGAGTGAGTCTAAATCTCACAATGAGTAGAAATGACAAAGTTAAACGTCATATAAGAAAAAATGTCCATAAACCCAGCGTCTCGAGATTTTGAGTTAAAAGTTATGTTAATTCCTTATGTGGACTAGACTGAAGTCATATATATAATTTCTCCCTAATGAACCCCCTATGAAAAAACCCATCAGAGATGTGAATTTGAAATTCTTACTTTTTTTAAGGTGGAATTTGTAATTTTCTTATTTTGAGTAAATCCAATTACTCTCATGTATAAAAATATAGAATTTTGATTTCTTTTGAAATTTCTTACCCTAGCAACACATTTTTCGTAAAGCATTTTAATACCCTCTTAAACTTTTCTATTTAAACACACTATTAGTGTTTGTGTTTTTGATAGCACTAGGTCATTCTATTTAACCGTTGAAATCGTAGAATGGCCAACTGAAATCCAAATGCTTAATGTTGAAGAATTTTACAAATGCCAAAGCTATTGCATCCTGTTAGCTATATAATAATAGAACACCAATGAGGAAATATAATAATAGAGTACAATGTAGAAATCATGAAGCCTAGGATTTATATATCAAAGTTAACTTTTTATGTTCTTATTTTTATTTGTGATCTTGGTATATTTGTGTGTGTGTTTTTTTCTTTCTTCGATTGTGCACTTATTCATTGCAGTTAATTGTCATCGTTAACACAAGTCTTCTGGTGTGATTGATATCCTCCATGCACTGGTAGGAGATTAGAAATTAATTTTGTTCGTGAAACAACTCTGTAAAAAGTCAAGTTTTATTAAAAAGGGTTATCACTTATATATTGTCACTAATGTTTATGTTTTTAATATGACAAGGAGATGACCTTTTTCTTTTGTCTTTTAGCTTCTCGTGGTTCTGGGAAGCATCCTCAACTTGTGCCGTCGACTCCACGATGGGCTGTTGCCAATGGTGCTGGTGTGATATTAAGTGTTTGTGATGATGAAGTTGCTCGTAATGAGACTGCTACTTTAACAGCAGCTGCTGTTCCTGCACTTTTGCTTCCTCCTCCAACGACTGCTCTGGACGAGCATCTAGTTGCTGGATTACCGGCTTTGGAACCATATGCTCGATTATTTCATAGGTTATTTTTAACTTAAATACCTTTCTTGATTTTTAGTTGTTCATAAGTTCATACGTCTGAGAAAATATATATGCACCTAACCATTGCAGATATTATGCTATTGCTACTCCAAGTGCTACACAGAGACTTCTTCTTGGACTCCTAGAAGCACCTCCATCCTGGGCCCCAGATGCACTTGATGCTGCTGTGCAGCTTGTGGAGCTTCTTCGAGCTGCTGAAGATTATGCATCTGGCATAAGGGTAAGTATAATCCTGATAGACAGAATAACTGCAATGCTGACTTTAATGAAAACATGCATTTTTACTACTATAGTTTTTATATAAAATTTCTGTTATGCAACTTAATTCAAAACCCAATGTATATTGAAAAGTTAACATGTGGCTTGACTTTTACATTGTTGAATATTTGGTTTTTCACTAGATTTTCTTTCACGTTTTATATTTTCTAATAGTTGGTGAATCTGCTAATTTTCTTAAATTTGTCACCTGTATGGTTTTGTTTCTTGCTATGTTAAACTAGTGGATGTTATAAGCTATTCTATCATTTCATTGAATATTGGAAAGTGTGCATAAGTTGCTATAGATTTGGAAAAAAAAGTTAAACTACCTCTCCTAAAACTAGTTTCCATGTTATAGATGAGAAGTAACCAGTGCTTTTGTTGTTGATTAATCTTCACCAGAAAACTTGTTTTAGCGGAGTCGTCCTTTCCACCGTGAGTGGGTTAAATCAAATACTTGTAGCTGGAAGTTTTTTTATTTAGTGACATTTTTAGTAATTCATTTGCTTGAATTCATTTTAAAGTAAGGGGAACTGCACTTACTTCTTTATAATTTTATCTAATAACTAGCATGTTGACCAAAATTTATGAAAAATAAATTATGCAGATTAAAAATTTAAGTTTTAAAATGTACAAATTGAAGGATTTTATTTTTATATATTAACAATGTAAAAGAATCTGTACTGTCATCCAATTATAAATTATCATATGATTAAACATAGCAAATTTTGTAATAATTAATTTAAGTTGGTGATTGTAAATGAACTGGCATGTAGCTTAGCCGACAATATATAAAAAAATTAAATCATTTACTGCAATTAGTATCACTTTATTACGATTAAATAATTTAAGTTACTATGATTAATAAAATAAAGGAAATATGTGTTACTTTATTAAAACACAAAGAAAAGTGAGTGTCCGTTTAAAAACTAGAATGTGAGTGAGTGTTATTTAAGAAAATCTCAGAGGAGGTGAGTGTAATTCTCCCTAAACGTGATATTTGGTTTAACATGTATTTATAACCTTATGAAGCATTATGGAAAGACTTATATTGAAAACATATAACTAATTTTTTATTATTTAATTATTATAAGATTTATATGCAGTTTTTAACTTTATATAGATGATTTATATACAGAAGGGACAGTATCATTATTTTAAATATTTGAATCTCTTATAATAATTGAAAGTTCAAGGTCACATTGATTTTTTAGTCATCGTGATCATCACCCATTACTATGTTACCCAGATAGTCAACCAAAAAAAGTAAATCAATTAGAGAAACATCTATAGAACACTTGTCAGGTTCACTTCGGATCATGTCACATTATGCACAACACTTCCAAATCCCCCAAACCATGCGTTTTTAAGTCCATATTGAACCTTATAAAGATGACATACGTATCCACAACATTCCTCCTTAGTAACAAAACAAGGTGGTTGCTCCATATACTTTTCTGGTTCCATATCTCCATGAAGGAAGGCCTTCTTAATGTCTAATTGATAAAATAACTAGTTGCATAGCTGCAAAAAAAAAAGAAAAAAGAAAAAAAGAGATGGACAAGGATTATCTTAACCGTAGAAGAGAAGCTACCAATTGAGCATTCAGTCTATCAATACTTCCATTTGGACCAACTATGACAATGTAAACCCAATAACTCCAACAATGAACTTTGCAAGAAGATGAGGAACGTTTATCTATATTTGATTAGATTCTAATTTTGTCATTTCATCAATCATAGTGTGTTGCCATTCTGATGAGAAAGAGCTTCGTGTAGAGACCTAGGAATGATGATGACAGTAATCGCATAGACAAATGTATAGTGTGTAGGATAATAGTGCAACATACAGTATCAATTCTGTATGTGCATTGTTGTGGGATTACTAGCTACAGGATAATATCCTATTGTGCATTTTGATAATTTCATCTGAAGAAACTCAGATTTAAAACCAATTGACTGATGTGTTTTTCTTTTCTTATGTCAATGAAGCTTCCTAGAAATTGGATGCATTTGCATTTCTTGCGTGCAATAGGGACTGCAATGTCCATGAGAGCTGGTATAGCTGCTGATGCTGCAGCTGCTCTGCTTTTCCGTATACTTTCACAGCCTGCATTACTTTTTCCTCCTCTTAGACAAGTTGATGGAGTTGAAGTTCAACATGAGCCTTTGGGTGGATATATTTCTTCCTACAAGAAGCAGGTTGTGTTCATGTTTACCAGTTAACATTTTTTAATGTTGTTCTAGATTTGTACAGTTATGCATGTAGGATTTTTTTGTACACTTATGATCTAAAACCTTTGTTGTTGATCAGATAGAAGTTCCTGCGGCTGAAGCCTCTATTGAAGCTACTGCCCAAGGCATTGCATCAATGCTTTGTGCCCATGGTCCAGAGGTTGAATGGAGAATTTGCACCATTTGGGAAGCTGCTTATGGCCTGATTCCTACAAGTTCCTCAGCTGTTGATCTTCCAGAAATTATAGTTGCAACCCCACTTCAACCTCCCATACTGTCATGGAATTTGTACATACCCCTACTTAAGGTCCTGGAATATCTTCCTCGTGGAAGCCCATCAGAGGCATGTCTTATGAAAATATTTGCTGCCACAGTAGAAGCTATTCTTCAAAGGACATTCCCACCCGAGTCCACTAGAGAACAGAGCAGAAAGTCAAAATACCTGTCTATCATTGGGTCTGCCTCTAAAAACCTTGCTGTGGCAGAGCTTCGTACAATGGTTCATTCCCTTTTCTTAGAATCATGTGCGTCTGTAGAGCTCGCTTCACGACTACTTTTTGTTGTCTTAACTGTTTGCGTTAGTCATGAAGCTCAATTCAGTGGAAGCAAGAGGCCAAGAGGTGAAGATAACTATCCAGCTGAGGAAATCATTGAGGACTTACAAACATCTGAAAACCAGAAAGAATCAAAAAAAAGGAAAATGAAGAAGCAAGGTCCTGTAGCAGCGTTTGATTCTTATGTTCTGGCTGCTGTTTGTGCTCTTGCCTGTGAGCTTCAGTTGTTCCCTTTGATTACACGGGGGAATAATCATTTAGTTTCCAACAATGTTCAAAATATAGCCAAGCCTGTTAGACTGAATGGATCTTCCCATATTAGACAGAATGGATCTTCCCATATTAGACAAAATGGATCTTCCCATGAGTTGCGAAATGGCTTAGATTCTGCAGTACGTCATACTCACAGAATTTTAGCAATTTTAGAGGCACTATTTTCATTGAAGCCATCTTCTGTTGGCACTCCTTGGAGTTACAGCTCAAATGAGATTGTTGCAGCAGCTATGGTTGCTGCACATGTTTCTGAATTGTTTAGGAGGTCCAAAGCTTGCATGCATGCTTTGTCTGTTTTAATTCGTTGCAAGTGGGACAACGAAATTCACTCCAGGGCATCATCATTGTATAATCTCATAGACATTCACAGCAAAGCTGTTGCATCTATAGTGAACAAGGCAGAGCCTTTAGAAGCAACCTTAATTCATGCACCTATTTGGAGGGACTCCCTTGTTTGTTGTGGTAGTAAAAGGCAGAATCAATGTGAAAGTAGCCGCTTTGACCCTGGGCAAACATCTATTGTACCTTCAACAGATACATTCCCATCAAAACCTAACCATACTTCTGAGAAAACCCCTTGTTCAAACGAAGCATCAGGGTGTACCTTGGGTAAAGGTGTCTCTGGTTTTCCATTGGATGCTTCTGATCTAGCCAACTTTCTCACAATGGACAGGCATATAGGATTGAATTGCAATGCACAAATTTTTCTCAGATCCATGCTGGCAGAGAAACAAGAATTGTGTTTCTCTGTAGTTTCACTTCTATGGCACAAGTTGATTGCATCTCCTGAGACTCAACCTTGTGCAGAAAGCACTTCTGCCCAACAGGGATGGAGACAGGTACAAGTACAAATGTTATACTTCAGAAACTTTATCATCTTTTCTTTTTGAATATTCTTTTTTCTTCCAATGGTTGAATTGTGCATGTTTTTAACCTATAGTGGAATTTGAGAAGAAAAATTCTTTGATGGAACGGCCTAGTTCTTGTTAATCATAGAAGTTGGGTTCTGAAAAGCCAGAACTGCAGTTTGAGGATAAATAAGTGTATCATGTGTACAAACAAAAAACATGGGAAATACTGCCAAAATTATGTAGCAGATACATTTGAAGAAATTTCTGATCTGAACTTTTAGAAAGCCGAGAAAGCAACTTCCATAGGGATTAGCATTGAAATTATTTATCTTGAAAAAAAGACTAAATAGTTGTTCTCATTAAAGGCAGATTAGTTGATCAATTAAAAACCGCTACACTACATTAAGCTGGATGAAGTGTCATACCGAGACAATCTACCACTAAGATGAGATATTCTGGGTGTAACTTCTGAATTTCAAATGAAACTATAATAGTATGTGCCAACTGGTGAGAGGTATCGAAGAATTCACATTTTAGTTTCTTGTTTAAATACTACAAATTGGTAAAGGTTGACAAAGTTGCCCTATTGAGTTAGATGATAAGATAAGAGTTATAAATGTGTGCAATGTAATTGTGTGGATCCAAATATCTCTTTTATATCCCTATTTCTACTGAAAAAGGTTCATAATTGACTATTTTGGATTTAATGTTATGTAGGTTGTTGATGCCTTGTGCAATGTTGTATCAGCCTCACCAACGAAAGCAGCTACTGCTGTCGTTCTTCAGGTCCAAAATTTCGTCTTATCATGAAGGATTTCATAAATGACCTTGGCTGCTAACTTGGACTCAACAGTTACTATTTTTTTTCCAAAAATGTCATTTTTTAAGCAGATTTCCAAATTTTAGGAACTATTATTTCCAATATCTATGAGAATTGGCTTTTACATTTACTGGCTAGAAAGTTCTATAGCTGATACTGAAGTTTCATCTATCCAATGTTTATTCGTTATATATTTCTTTTATAAATAATTATTGTCATTATTTCCTGCATTTTACTTGTTTAGTCACTTTCCTGGGCTTGTTTACTTGTCAGGCGGAGAGGGAATTGCAGCCATGGATTGCCAAGGATGATGATTTAGGTCAGAAGATGTGGAGAATCAATCAGCGGATTGTAAAATTGATTGTGGAACTTATGAGGAATCATGAGAGTGCGGAATCATTGGTAATTGTGGCAAGTTCATCAGATTTACTACTGCGAGCCACAGATGGAATGCTGGTTGATGGAGAAGCTTGTACTTTACCACAGCTGGAGGTAGTGTGTTTCAACATTGCCTTCTCTATACATTATTTAGCTAACTTAATATTTTTATTTTAGTACTCCAACCATGTTGTACACGTAATCAGCTTGGTCTCTTCAAAGTGTGAAGCCTTCAACAATTGGGCTTCCAAAAGATGAGCCTCCTTGTGTTGCAATATATTTCTAAGCCTTTCTATATCTATACAACCAGCATAGTCTTCATCTTAGGTTTTCGAAATGTGCACGTTAATGGACTCACACGACGTGACACATGCTGAGAAAGTTATATCAAAACGTGACTTAGAGATTACTAATCTTATGAACCATCTTTCTAATAATACATCATGATTTCATTTAACAAACATGAATTTTGAAGCAGCCATTAGTGGCAATGTGAAGGGAGAATTTGCTGTTTCATATATTTTTGTTTTATATCTAAGCTATATTTATGTTTCAATAATTACAATGGCCAGTTATTGGAAGCGACAGCGAGAGCGGTTCAGCCAGTGCTGGAGTTTGGAGAATCTGGATTGGCTGTGGCAGATGGCCTTTCAAACCTTTTAAAGGTCAAAAATTTTCCTTATTGGAACTTAGTGAATACAAATATACTTTTAAATTCCAAGACAAATGCACATTTAGAAAAGGGCTATCCACTGCAAAACCAAAAACTCTTGTGCTTTTTCTTAGTCATGATTACTGATATATTTGAGCTGTAAACAAATCACATGCAGTGTCGTCTCTCAGCTACAATCAGATGCCTTTCTCATCCCAGTGCGCATGTTCGTGCTCTGAGTATATCAGTTCTTCGTGACATTTTGCATACTGGTTCAATCAGATTTAGTCCTAAACCTCGGAGAATAAATGGCACCCACAATCCCTCTTATCAATACTTCAATTTGGATGCCATTAACTGGCAAGCTGACGTAGAAAAATGCTTGACTTGGGAAGCTCACAGCCGAATTTCAACAGGATTGTCTATTAACTTTCTTGATACCGCCGCCAAAGAGTTAGGCTGCACTATCTCCATGTGAAATGAAATCAAACTCTGCAACCATCCATCATAGTCTGTGACATTTTTTTACTAAACTTGTAGAAAAGAAAAACATACGTTATTGATGCTTATGGAACTAACTTGTTTACAAATAAGCAACATCATCATGCTAGTCCTGTTAAAAAGAGTCACAGTCATAATTCTAGTATGTTTATAGAAAGCTCATTTTGTATCATGCATGTATTGTAGCTAAACTAAGTTTTCACCAACAACTTGGTCGTGACTCTGGTCTCAATAGAACAGACTTGTACAGTAAAGATAGACGAGGCTGTAACCAGGTCCTTTTCTTCATTATTGTCTCATTTTGTGTTATGTTTATGTTGATTTAGCTTGTAATGAACGTCAGTGATAATTGTTTTGGACTACTGTGTGTTCTAGCGGCCATTTCTTTTCTTCAATCTCTTGATTTTGTAGGCTTTTTATCTTCTGTCTTTTTCATTGTCTGATTACAATGAAATTTCAGGAGGTTTTCCATTTTCGCTTGATTGTAGTTCTGATCAATCTTTGTCATATATAGTTAAATATCATTAATTATTTTAGTTTATGTTTAAAAACTTAATCACGTGCCAATCATAGAAAAGAGTGGTTTATGTCTACTTTTATAATTACTTAACTACCTCTTAGTCAATAATTTCAAACATAAAGCACTAGGCTGGTCTTGAAACCCAACTTTGCTTTATCTTTTACTGCGTTATCACTTTTGGCAAATATTTTATTATGTAAGAATTAAACATATTTAACAAACTGTTAAATTTCTTTAACAAATCTTAGTATATAAGAAGGCATTATTGATTTTGTTAGACATACTAATGATTAGTTGGCAATGTCACATATATTGACTAATTATAAATCTCATCAATGTAGCGAGGAAAACATTTTAGGTATGGACAAATAATTCTGAGAAGTAAAATTAGTTTATGTAAAACATTGGTAAAGTTAGTTTAATGCACATACTCATTTTAATGGTAATAAAACAATATTAGAAACGTATTAAAATTAATATAAAAATCTCAAAAATGTGGGAACAGTAAATTTTTGTTTTTATTTGAAAATATTGACATATCATATTAAAAGAAATCAAATATTCATCATAAAAAATAAATGTTTTATTTGTTGTTTAATAATATTGTTAAAGAAACAAAAATAAGAATTTCGCTTTAATCAAGCAATAGAAAACAGAAAATAAATAGTGGGAGTAACTTTGAAAACATATATCCATGGACAATCAAATAACATAAAATCTCTAAAATAATAATAATAATAATAATAAAAATAAAAATAAAAATAAAACATGTATTTTTTATAAAAAAATGAATATGTAATATTTATCATTCATTACCTTGTTCATTTTGGTTTAATCTTGATCACCAAGGAAGAAAAGCAAAACGACATAACAAAGTTAATCTTTCTTCTTGATTCACAAATTTATCTATTTATTGTAAAATTATATTAGTGAGTTTCAGATTAGTCTTTGAAGTTAGAAAAGAAAATATTCTAAATCGATGTGGGAAAATTTTTATTATGGCGTAGAAAGCATACGCCTACTTCATCAACAATTGTATAAGAACTAGTTTGTATACCGTGAAACGCACAGGACATTTTAAAATATATATTTTTATTATAAATATAAAATTTAAATAAATGACAAAATAAAAATACTAAAAATTAGAATTTTAAGATTTTAATTATATTTAATATTATTATATGTGTAAAAAAAATTAAATAATACTATATAATTTGAGTTTTTTTAAAATTTATACGTTTTAATTTATATTTTTAGTAAAAAAACTTGTATAATTTAAATTATATAAAAATGATGACTTTTTTTCAAATATTTAAAGTTTTTAAAATAAAAATTATAAATGAGATAGTAATGTAAATGTTTATATCCAAAAATTAAAATTAAAAATTAATTAATTATATTAAATTTATAACTAATATTTTTTACTTAATGTTAATATTTATCCTTTTAGTAATTAAAATATATTAAATTTAATAAATACTTAATTATATTAAATTTATTCGGCTACTTCGTCAACATTGTATAAGAATTTTCCCTTACTTTAAAAAAGAAAAGAAAAATCAAAGCCCAAACTGAGGTAATAAATGGGCCACTGAAGTTGAACAAGCCCACAGGACAAAACCCTAGAACAGGCTCAGCACATTTATATAACATCACTCGTTGCCAAACCCTAGAGTTTCAGATCCTCATCCAACCAGCACCGATAGCAGCCGCGGCGACCGTCACTCTCCAACGACACTTCCGCGGCGAAAATGGTACGCGGCCGTCTCATCTCACTTCTCACTGCTCCTCGACGTTGACCGAAAAGTTTCAATTTTTTAGGAACCCTATCGGTAACTGAATTTGTTTTTACGAATGTTGCAGGCTCTGGTGGCGAACGAGGAATTCCAGCACATTCTCCGTGTGCTGAACACTAACGTTGATGGCAAGCAGAAGATAATGTTCGCCCTTACCTCCATCAAGGGTATTGGTAGGAGATTCGCCAACATGGTTTGCAAGAAGGCTGATGTTGACATGAACAAGAGGTACTTCTTTTGTTCGGTCAGTTTAACTGCACTTGGGTTCATGTGTCTTTGGGTTTTCTTGACATGAGTGTTTTTGCGTTTGTGCTGCTGTCAGGGCTGGTGAGTTGAGTGCTGCGGAGTTGGATAATCTAATGACTGTGGTGGCCAACCCTAGGCAATTCAAAATCCCAGATTGGTTTCTTAACAGGAAGAAGGATTACAAGGATGGCAAATACTCCCAGGTTGTTTCCAATGCTCTCGATATGAAGCTCAGGGATGATTTGGAGAGACTTAAGAAAATCAGGTCACTACTCATTTACTACGTCTATTCATAGTTGGGTTATTCAATTTTGTTGGGTCTGGTATTTAGTTTCGATGGGATAGTTTGTATAAAGCTGATGCGGTCTTTGGTTTATTTGTGAAATGACATGTTTAACGAAGTGTGACAAATCTGTTGGTTTGTTGAATTTGATTTCGTTTTAGCGTAGTAGCTTGTTTAATTTGTGTTAGTTATATTGTAACTGGTTGCCTGGTTTGTTTTATGGATGATCTAGGGAATTAGATAGAATGGTTCTCGTTAACTAATAGTGACATCAGTTTTAATTGTAGTGTAGTTATATTGAAAAGAAGAAGTCTTTCATGATTAATTTGCTCTCTCTGTTAATCAGTATCTTGAATTTGGTTTTGCTGCTATCCATTTAGGTGTAAGATGTCAGTGAGACTATTGAGTTTCCAATTACTTTTTATAACCTTCCTCACGAGTTTGACAGAAGCAAATAATTTTCAAAGACAGATAATTGAAGTATGTTCAATCTAGATATCGTAATTTTAGTGTAATGAGATTACTAACTTACCCTACCAAAAATTTATGTAATTACAAAACGTGGATTGTTCATTGCTTGTTAAGTATTGGTGTCTACGGAACGGAATTAACTTTTAGGTTCATGTCTTTTCTATTATGCAGAAACCACCGTGGATTGAGGCACTACTGGGGCCTTAGAGTCCGTGGTCAGCACACCAAGACAACTGGCCGTAGGGGAAAGACTGTTGGTGTCTCTAAGAAGCGTTAAGCTATTATGTTTTGGCTTTGGAGATTAGATTTTGTTGAGGAGGCAAATTTGAAAGAACACTAGACATGTTTTGCATACCGACTTTGTATCAGTTTTATTTAAATGCGGTGACAATTTCAATTTTGTTTGTTATTTGCGTTAAGCTCTACTTATGATGCTGGTTTTTTATTTGTAGAGAACCTTGGATATTATTGATGAAATTACATATTCACTTCAACCCCGAATCAAAATACTACCTTTTTACCTTTCCTTATCCAAGTAATAAGTTAAAGATAATTTTCTTTTTTGCCATTTTACAAAATTTTATAACATGGTAACATGATGAACATGCTTGAAATATTAGTCGATTGTTTTGTATAATAATGTCTTGGGTTGTGCGAATTATATAACTCATCTCATTGGGAATCTAGATTTTTCCTAGTTTTAGTGCAAGAAATTAGAAATTTCTTCATCATTATTCACCTTGAAAGTCTTTTTCTTTTTTAAGTTGTCAACATAATCTCTTATTGTAAGTAAGATAAAGATATATTGGGTCTAATGGAATTTTCATATTTTCAATACGATTTGAACTTCTATTGCCTCTTTAAGTCTCTGTCAAACATTAATCTGTTAATTTTGTACAAAAAGGAATCTAAATATTTGGTTTGTACAAATTTATTGAAAAAAAACATCTAACCTTGTGTTTGGATGGAGCATTTCAACAATGTTCAGAAATTGAAATGCTTTGTATTTGAATTGTTTGTAATTAAATTTTCTTCATTTTTTAAATAACTTGTTTGGATAAAGAAATTAAAATACCTTATATTTCAATTTCTTGTTAGGAAAAAATAATTGAATTTGTAAACGGGTTCGACGATCCAGATGGACCGAGCTGACCCACCCGACTACCCAACCGAACCGAATTGGTATGACCCAACGACGCAAACAGGCCGGGCCGGCCGGAAAACCTAGACAGGTTGGGTCGACCCGATGATCCAAACAAGCTTGACGGCTCATACCTACCGGTCGTGCCTGTCAAGTTCATCAATCTGGCCTGACACGACCCAACCTAACTCGGCTCGTCTGGGTCATTGGCCCGGCTTGGCCCCATTAGGTCATCAAATCGACTAAACCTATCTGGGTTGTCGAACCCGTTTGTGTCATCGAACTCAACCCAACCTGGTTCGTTTTGGTCGTTGGGCCAGCTCGACACATCTTAGTCATTAGGCCCGCCCGGACGGTGTGGGTTGTCAAGCTTGACCGACCTGTTTGAGTTGTCAAGCCCGCCCAACCCGTATGTGTCATCAGGTCACCCGATCCGTCTATGTCATTGGGCCTGCTCGACCCGTCTGGGTTGTTGGGCCTACTTAACCTGTTTGTGTCGTCAAGTTGGTCTGATCTGTCTGGATCGTATGGCCAGCCCAGCATGTCATGATTGTGAGGTTGAGTGAGAAGAATTTCAAATTTCACCTTTTTTAAGGGTATTTGAATTTCTTCTAATTTAAATAGTTGAAATACTTCAAAAAAATGCATGCATTTTAAATGCTTTTTAATTTCTCTATCCAAACAAAACATTTCATTACAAAGAATTTCAAATTCTTCAAATAAATGAATCACCCTCTTGAATTGTCTCATCCAAACACACCCTAAACGTATTGTTCATAGTATCTCCCTAGTTCACTTTAGAACGAATAATCATATCCCAATTCGAGTTTCTATAAAGTCTCTTGTCGATTTAGGTCTTCACACAAGAGTATATCTTTCATGAGGTACTGAATCCAAATACAAATATTTATGAAACCTTTTTTTATATGGGTTACTTTTAACAGAAACATTCAGATAAATAGTTTTTTGTGCAACTATTAATGGTTAAAGTTTAAACTTCGTCCTCTCTTTTTTTCATCATCACCTTCTTTGAAGTTTTTATCAACAATAAACTAAGTACGCATGAATCAAGGTGGAATTGTGAGTACCATTAAAATCTTGTTCTTGACAGAAATAATATTTAATCAGACTTTATTTAGCATCCGACCAATTATCCAAAATAAAAACCACATCATTTTTTTTATTTGCCTTCTTTGTATCAACGTTTAGATCCTACAAATTCCTAAACTTTCTTTGCAAATAATTTAATTTATTGAAGGCGTCCAACATTAATACTTATACCAGTCATCATATAAACTTACATGTGAGAGTATCAATATAATAACAACCTAATCCTGCACTTTCAAAAATAAGTCGCACTCTCATGGGGGAAAAGATACGAGGACCTTTCTGTATTCATTTGTGTGGTGTGAAAATTTTTCCGTCTTCACACACCGCTCTGTATGCTGTTTTTGTTGACAGAACCAGAATGAAGAAGCAACAAGAACGGATGAGTGTCACTAATGAAGGAGATGAAAATTTTGCTTGGAACCTAGTAAGCCCTATAATGAAATATATTCACTGGAATCCAAAACAACAAATCATATCAATTAAAAGAATTACAAATGAGATTGAAATAATTAGGTTTTAATTTAAAATAAATAAATACTTTCCTGTAAAAAATCACTTACCGTCTTATCATCTGAACTTCTGTAAATAAAACCCCCATAATGAATGAATGCTATGAAACTATTGGTTTTCTGTTTTGTTGGTTGGAAGAGAGTGATTCAAACGCTCCTTTCCACCAGGCTTTGATGAGGCATTGCCATACCATATCATTCCACACACAGCTATAACCATCCCTAAAACCACTTGAACATTAAGACCTTCCCTCCCAAAGAAAAAGAACCCCATTGTCAAAACAAGTATGGTCTTCATGTGGCCTAGTACTTGAAAAGAGACCGCAGTGAATCTGCCAATGCAGATAAATTGACTAAGGTTGGTCCCCACTGCTATAGTGCATGACAAAAATATGAACATCTGCAAAATCCAACCCAAATTTTAAGAAACTTGGTAAAGGTTAATACCAACCCAAATACCACAATCAAAAGCAACAAAAGTTCAATTTGTAATTCAATTTACTTCATTCTTGACTTTGTTCTATAATGTTTGTATCATCTAAGCTATACACATTCAATGAAATTAAGACTAATCCTTCTACGAAAATCGCTACATAAATCCCAAAGCTTCCCATGCTGAGTAAGTTTTTAGCCATATACGATAAATTTATAAAACTATTTTAGATGAATAAAGCACATTAATAAGCAGATTGTATATCTAAAGAAATGGGGCATTCTTAAACATAAAAGCATGCAAACAAAACCATATACCATATGCACGATTATCTTATCTACATGCATTTGAAGGTGAAATCAATATCGATTTTAACACAAAGTCATTCATTATACGTACATCCATGTGAATCCACAGATGCCTTTACTCACTTTCTCGGAGAAAACAAATCATCAAGGGTTTTCACATTGAATACAATGGCATTGGTATCTTTTTTTGTTTTCCAGAACTTACCAAAGACCCTGAACTATAAGCAAATTGGTCAACCCTGTTGTTTGTCAACAAGTAGTCTAGAAAAGGGCCCACAAGAAGTAGTGATCCAGCCTGTGCAGGTGCTGTGTGTCCCAATAGGTTGAAAGAACTGAGCGAATACTTCCTCTGAAGGAAATGGACATACTGCACATGAAAACATTGAAAATTCATTAAAAAAAATAGATTAACACTTCTTATACAAGTTTTTTACATCACAGGAAGGCTGATACAGAATCTACCTAAAATGCACTCAAATATTTAAGCATAACATAGAACACTTTTAAGACAGAGAAACTTCAAAATGTTTGTCATATTGCCTACCACTCTTTGTAATGTTGCCATGCAGAAGCATGAATCTAGATTTAATTATGATATTTTAAGTTTGAATTTTGAACTGAAGCAGTATGTCGCATATGGTGGAGTGTCACTCTTACATATTGTTGCATAGAAGTGCTCCACACTGCTACAAAGGCAGCAGCCAAACCTCTGGTGTTAACACTCACATCAGTAACCGTGCAAACACCAACACCCAAGAGAACGACACATATGCTGAGTTTCGTGCCTCTAGAGTACCTAACCTTGTCGAAAACAACTTCCAAAAGGCACGATACAGGTATCATACTCAGCTTAGTAATCTGCAAAATGGTTAAAAAAGAAATGTTAACTTCTGAATACATTGATCGACAAATAGAGAAATTCAACCCAACTCACTTGATAGAATCCAACTGAGTTCCACATTAGACTAATATTCATTCCAACAACGGAGAAGTTAGCAAATAAAATAAATTTTAGAAGTTCTGGAAAGGGTAAATGCGAAGGCTGGATGTATCCCAGCATCTTTAGTATGTATGTCATCAAAGTTGTAGTAACGAAATGAAGACCTGTTAATGTTGTAGCTGCAGGCAAAGGCAAATCATATTTAAAAGATGATAAGAAATTAATCATAATATATTTATTGGGACAAGGCTTAAAATCTATGGAAATATCGAAAAATATTTTGTCAAATCTTAAATTATCCTCGAGTGTTTCCTATTTCCTCATTATCTCTTAATACTAGTTACCATATTTTCACGTATTACCATGATACGTTTTCTGAATTAGTTAGAAAATTAGGACTAGTATAAATAAGGGTTAATATTCTAGATTTTGTGAACATATCCAACAAATTGCACATTGTAGTATATCACAGTTAGTATTTCCTTCCATTATATCTAAAATTCCATTACTCCAACAATGTAAGTCAAGGAAAGACAACATTAAAAATTGGGAAAGGAATTTACCAAAACTGAAGCCGTAAGTCACCATCAAAGCTTTGTTTACAATGATAACTCCAACAGAAGTGACAACATTGAACACCCAAGCAGCTGCATCCACTGCTGCCTTCTTCTCAGCCCTGCTAGTCGTTGCCATGTTCTTGCTTATTTTTCACAAATTAACTAACTCTGATCTCTTCTAACTAGCCTCCATAGCATTCTGTTGAACCATTCAAATGATGTGCATTGGTCAGTCCATTTAAATAAACAAATACAAAGCCTGGTAAACTGGAAAACACGAAATTATCATATTTAAAATAAAAATAATACAGATGGAAATGTGATCAACGGAATGTAAAACGTTAAAAGCATCAGGACCCAAGATCATTTATATTTATCTATAAACGGTACACTAGACCCAGCTGAAGAATGATAAAATGAACCACTCCTTGAATTTAATAGATCTTGCATCCAAAGAAAGCTGGCATTACAATTCTGTTCTAAGCATTCATAGTAACAACCCCTAAAGTTGTTCACTCATTTTCAGGGCAGAAGACAGTATGATAGCCCGTTTGAATGAAATGTCAATTCCAATTTGGCTTTACTGGGTGACACTTACCAAAGACAAAACTCCTAAATTCACCATAATGTCATATATCAGAAACCAATTCAAATAAATTGAACTCCAATCCATCACCAAAACGAAGCCACACAATTTGACAATGCGAAGCAATTCTGCGTTCTATGAAAAGAAAAATACAGAGTAAATAAAATTTAAAACTCTTATTTTTCATATCCATAATAAACAGATCCCAAAAGGGATCTCAGATCCAGAAGGGTGACGCTAAAATTTAGTAAATGGTAACGATGTTTTCTGAAAGAGAGATCATAATCAAACATGGGTAAGCTGGTATTTACCAAGATTCAATATTCCTAGTCCCTTTAACCAAGAAAAATATAAAATTGTATGAATGAATTAAAACAAATTAAGGGGTAGAAGTTGAGAAGGATTGAGAATGTGAAGAAAAAATAGGTTGAGAAGAAAGAAACTAACTGTGAATATAGAAGACATTGGGCGTTGGAATGAATGTAGCGTAAGGAAATGTGGGTAGAAAGGAATTGAAGAATGGAGAATGCAGTTTGCAGATTGGAGTAGGAGTGGCACGCGCTATGCACCCAAGAAAGACGAGCATAATAAGCATGTTATGTTTCTCAAGTATCTTGTTTTGTCTAATCATGCACGTTCTTCCTCAGCTTTAGATTCATTTTGGAACAACACCACCATAGTAACTGTTTTCTTAAATAATCACAACAATTATATTAAACCATACTATATTAACTGATTCTTGCACTTTGAAAACAACTCTAATCCTCTTAAAGTGAGATATTTGTTCATTTATAGCATGAGTTTATTTATTAACTTTAATTGCATTTATTAACTAGACTAAATGCTTAAGAAAATTTAACATTTAATCATTCTTGTTTTTTTATAATAGTAGTTTATCCATTTTTATTTGTACTTCTGAAATGTTGTGAGGATTAAAAGAATATTTAAGAGTATAAATTATTTAATAAATCATACTTGAATATTTTATTAATAAATTATACTATAAATAGATTTTTTATTGGTTGAGTTTTATTTTATAAGAATACATTTTTGTAAAATAAATTTTCAATATTTTTAGTGTTTTTTTTATAGATATATGACTCGATTCTTCATTTATTTAATTATCAGAGTATGTTATAGGAGTTCTGGCGAAAAGTGTAACAATTTTATCAAATCAGAATTTTAAACATAAAAGTTCATTCTTTAGAGTCTTTTAGTGAAATCTATTGTATATAAGGTTGTTATATGAGGATTAAAGGCCCAATATAAATCTTTTTTCGATTAAAATTGTCAGAGTGTGATCATATCATTAATCTGAATTTTCTATGTGCAGATATTGCGTAATGTGGGAGTAGAGGTCTTTAGTGGCAGTGAAACTCTTTTTGGTAGCTAGTAAGGGAAACTAGTATTTTTTAAATAGTGCTTAAAGTGTTTAATTGGATGTGATGAAACTGTAATACATCATTTTACTGAAAGTAAAGTAACCATGATGATCCATTTGGTACATTGAAATTGTGAAAATGTTGAGCCATCTAGTGTTTGCATGCGAACTAAACTATCGTTAAATTATTTGTTAGATTTTTGAGTTAAATTGTTGATTTCAAATTGATGTGTTAATGAATATATATATGTTTTGAACTTTGAAAGTTGAGAGATGAGTGATAATGTATTAAATTAATTAAATTGGTGTTAGATTATAATTTTTTAAGTTAAATTGTACTTATTTTAATGCTTAAGAGGAGTAAAAATAACTCAGATAGACCAAGGGACCAATATGATACATATAAGCAGTCTTTGAAATTTGATAGGACTCTAAGCGTTGTGTAGTTGTCATTGAGCGCCAAGTGAGGCGCTGAGCACTGGTCTCTTTTGTTGGGTGCTATGTGAAATTAAATCACAGAAGGCTCCAATGATTCCGGACACTAAACACCAGTTAAGGACCGTTGGGTGCTATCTGAAATTTAATTCCAAAGAGCTCCAAAGGTCAAGGCATGGGCGTTGAGCATTAGCGTCTTTCCACTAGGAGCAAACTAAGATATAAGTTCTAGGAAGCCTTTATGTTGCCCTTACTAGGTGGAGAAAGGAGAATGATATATTATGCTTTAGATTATGTATATATGATAATTAATTGTTGAGAAGAGAAATGTGATGTTTGGATTGTATGAATGAGTGATATTAAAATGCTTTAGATTATATATGTGCAAGGATAAATGGTTTGATATGAGAAATGTGATATATGAATTGTGTGGATGATGAGAGTGTAGTAACTTTTAGGATGAAAAAGTTATATTGTTTTGAGTTTAGGGTGTACAAAAGGGATTTTGAGGAGATTATCCTAACTTTGTTGGTATTTAGCTCGCATAAAGTGAAAAATATTTAGTTGTGAAAGTTGAGAAATGTTCCTACAATCTGGTGTTTTAATATGAAACAAGATCGAGCCATGTAGGTATAATTAGTTTGAGTTTATTCAATAAATATATCTTTTAGAAATAGAGTCAAATATATTTATATATGAAGGACTTATATGTTATACTAGGAAGAGCATGAATAATCTAGACATTTAATTATTGTTGAATACATTGTAGATTTTTTGAGCTAATTAGTTGTTAATATTTTTAGTTATGCATTGAGTCATGTGAATATATATATATATATATATATATATATAATTACTAACTTAGTTAATTACTATGTAAATTTAATAATTGAAAAATATAAATAGTAACATAAAAGAGTAATAATTTTAATGAATTTTTTTATTATCATACTACATCTATAATAAAGAGTATTCTGTTTAATAATGAACATATTTCATATTTTTATTTTATTTTTTATTATATTACAAAACATTAAAAAATAGAAATAAATTATTTAAATGTTTAAAAAAATATTTGCACATTTTAATGGTATAATGTATTATAAATCACATTATCTTTTCATTTCTTTTAAATATATAGAGACACAAAGTCTCTCCCACCAATAACCTGTCAAAGTTTATGATAATATCACATTATTTTTTCCTATTAGCTTTTTATTTATTTAACTTATAATAACTATTTAACATTTTTGAGTTTTGTGATCTCTCCCTTTTAAATAACACCATGAGTATGTTAATTTTGTCAAGAAAAGTTAAAATAATGCATATTTCATTATATGATATACAATAAAGTACCCTTAAAAATATATATTTTTTCACTGTTTCTAAACAATCATTTACTAGTAAGAATACTTTATTAGTAAATAGAAAATTGGGAGACAAGCTGTGTTCAATGTACTTTCTTTTTTACTTTTGGATATAATTTAATTAAAAGGTGAGATTACAATAATATTGAAACCTGAATATTTTTTGTTTCTAATGATTCCATTGTTATATATATACTAAACTCAATTGGCATATGACTAATTGCTACTCATATCAATCCAACTTTATTTTCATTAAATATCCAATTTCAAATATTAAAAAAAACATGCAACATGCTCATACTATTTAATCATATTATATATTATATATATATATATATATATATATATATATATATATATTAATTAGATGATGAAAATAACATGTTTTGAAAAGTTCTATATTATTTAAGATAATAAAAAAGATAATAAGTATGTTAGTGACTATATAATGAACTCTAAATTTATTTTTTGGTATAGTTAAATTTTTATTCTGAAAGATGTAAATGTGATGTATTTAAAATCAAAAAGTTGAAAGCATTTTCTATGTGTTGTAATGATATTTGAGAATAAAAATAGTAATGTTACGATGCTATATATATCAAAGTTATTTTTAAAATATAATAAAATGTTATCATGCCAATTCTTTTATTATTTTTTAAGGCGGAATTTGCTTAACAAAAACCATTTTTCTTACAGCAAAACTTTGATTCACTACAGTTTTATTTTTGTAATCATTTTTTATTGTTCACTAAAGTGATTTTACAGCAAAAGCCTCTAAAACATTTTTACTTCCAGCGGTCTCAAATCCGGTGAATGATTTAAGATTTGTTGAACTAATTATATAGATTGAAAAAAAAAATTCCAAATCACATTTACCTTCTTTCATTCTTCCTCGAGAACTTTATATTCAAATATACAAATTTAGAATCGCACACTTTATTCTAAAAATCCAATATCATAACATTTATTTTCAAATCTATTCAATCATTCCATACCCATTTCTAAGAACTATTTTTCAAAACAAAATCATTCCAAATTTCCACCTAATAGAATTAATCCAATAAATATATCAACTGTTGATAAAATTATCTTTTTCAAAATTTTGTTTGTAATTGAATTCTCACAAATTCTAAAGTTTGAAACTGGAGAAAATTCTAACTTAATTTAAAGAGGGACAACAAAATGAGAGTATCAAGAATATTTCCACGTGTTAGAACAAATATTATGTAAAATAACTCTTCAAAGTTACAATAAAAAAAAAATTGATATTTCTATTCGTATCTGGAAACTATGAATGTTCGACTATTAAGAAATATATTTTGTATTTGTCTCTTTAGCAACCTAATATCACCTCTTAAATAAAGTTCACTATTAAAATAATTCATTGATCAGAAGTTCCATGCATACTTTGATTGATTAATTTCATTTATATACTAATAAATATATTATTGAGAATTCGTTTTCTCAGTGCACACACTTTTTCTTTATTCTTTAAATAATCGTTATTTTAGATTAAAATAATTATATTTCTATTTTTATCTTTTTAAATGTTTGTTAATTCTAATTTAAATATTTTATAAATATATATATATATATATATATATATATATATATATATTTTGTATATATATTTTTCTTCCAATTTTGGTTTTAAGTAATTGCTATTTTAAATTAAAATAATTACATTTTCATTTTTTTAATGATCGGCAGTTTAATTATTTTATTATTTTATACATTTTAATAACTTACTTTTTCAATTCAAATAATTATTTATAAAAAATATTTTGGTGTCTCCACATTTTTATTATTAATTATCCTTTAATAAATAACCATTTTTTTTTAAATCAAAACAATTATTTTATTACTTTTATCTTTTAACTAACCTATTTGTTAGACTTAAATGTTTCATTTATTTATTTTAAATTAATCATTTTTAAACTAAAATAAGTATCTTTAATATACAACAAAATCATCTACAAAATAAATAAAGGTTATAAAATTTTAAAAATTATTTATATTTATATATATATTTTTTAATGTGAACACACATGAGTGTAAGATCCTAAAAAATAATGTCGATTTAATGGTGACGGTGATTTAAAAATAGTGAGACAATATTACTTTTAATATTAAAAGGTTTTAGTATAGATATAATTGTTATAAACGAATTTCATTATTTTCAATATACACAATATCTTTAGAAATCACTCTCTTTTAGAGTTTTATGACTTCTTTCTAAGGTTTCTCTTCCTCTATTTGCCGTCTAATTGAAGATTTGAGACCGTAAGGGTAATCCTTGTGATAAATTTTTCAATTTAAATTCTCTATTTGCGTAAGTTAAGTTTCAGTCATTTTTTTGATCTTCTTATGTTTTTTGGTTGCACGTGAGACTTTTTCCGCTTGCATGTGAGTTTTTAATCTTTTATTTGAGTATCTACTTACTAGTGATCATAACGGTATATCATGATCGTTCTTGTGATATTTCTATGTATAGACAAGAACATCATGTGAAGTTATAAGTGTTTTGGTGTTCTTAGAGGTGTGCGTGAGTCTGATAAATTTGATGGTTTGAATGTTGATGATTGTTTTATTTTGATAATGGATTTTGGTTATTAGCATGAATCTATTTGGTGTGTATGTTTGATTTAAGTTGAAAGATTGATTTCATGCTTGTGTGATTTTGTGTTGGTTTTTGTGATTGATTGAATAATTTAGAATTTGAGCAATTTAGCAAATTGGTACAAACTCAAATGCTTTACAACAGTTAGTTTTAGTTTTAATTTGAGTGTAGATGGAATATTTTTATAATCATATATCATGTAAAGATGTAATATACTTAATATATTTTATACACTAAATCACCTGTTTTGAATATTATAATAAAATGTTATATTTTATTAATTTTAAGCTATTAGAATGAGATATTACACATGTACATGTATTTTCACAAGAACGCATGTGTTTTGGTCTATGTATAAATAGGATTTTTCTTAATATATATATATATATATATATATATATAATTCTTACAACTTTGCCCTTTAGTTTAAATAAAAATAATTACATTTCCATTTTTACCTTTTAATGACAATTAATCCTTATTTAATTATTTTATAAATAGATTAAAATTTACAACTATATAAATAACTATAGATAAAGAAGATAATATTTTTATCCACAATTATTATTTCTATTTTACTCTTACTAACGGTTTTTTTAAGAAATATAATTGTTAAGTAATTTTTTAAAAGTAACCACTATTTTAAAATCTTTTATATAAAATCATTACAAATTTTTCTTTTCTTTCTTTTTTTGTTTTTTTCATTATATTTGTAATTTCTATCACTATTTTAATTTACTTATAAATGTTAAAAAAAACGGATATACAAATCGACAACGTTTGTATTTATACTAGTATTAATAAACATTGTTCTTTAGTATTTAATAACAAATCATTACATATTTTAATTTTATTAATTTTAGTAATAAATATTGTTAAAGTCATGATGACTTTTAACAATTGATATTAATTATGTGTTCAGTTTCAATAAAGAATATGAAAGGAAAAATTATCTGAAAGAATGAAAAAAAAAAAGAGTATAACGGAGAATATTTTTTTATTGTTTAGCAAAGAAGAAAAAGAAGACAATATAAGTAATATTTTATCACTGGTATGGTTGTGAAAAAGTGAAAAGAAAAACAGAATACACACATACTAATTTTTTGTTATTACATTAAAAATAACTTTTTTTTATTGTTTTTCATCTGTTTCTGCCTAAATACAGAACTGTTTATATTAGATTATGTGTCTTTCCACTCTGTACTATTACCAAACAAAATACAATAATTTCTTTCTATTTTTCCATTTTCTCTGGTAATAGGTATTTTGTCAAGAAAACAAACAATGTTTAAAAATATTTAGTAGTGAAAATGGGATAAGATGTAAAAATAATAATAAAACAAAAATATAACTATGATAAAACACATTTAAAAAATTTATTAGTTATTTGTTGTAAAATCTTACAATAAAACATTAATTAGAAATTTCATTGTATTTTATGAGTGCCATTAGCCCGAAAAGAAAGAAAAGATTGTTTCTTGAAAAGGTAAAACAAAAAAGAAAGATTCAATAAATAGCATTGTATAAAGAATCAGATTAAATTGATTAAAGTTGGATATTTTCACCAAAGTGGTTCAAAGCAAGGGACAAGCTTTTATTACCAATCCATGGAGTGGAATAATTTTTGTATTGGTGGAAACCGATGAAAACCGAAACGCCCTCTTTCTCCTTCACGCATAAAACCCACTCACAACTTCTTCTCTTCAATTGGGCACAGGCACAATCATGGCGAAGAAGAGAAAATCCATAGCCTCAAGCATGGACGAGGTGGACCGAACCATGTACGCTTCATTTTCCAGTGCTGCCAATTCTCTCTCACACCTCTACACTCTCTCCATGAACCGCCACAAACTCTCCTTCCAAGCCGGTGAACGCCACTCCCTTGTAACGATTTTCTCTTTTATCCTCCAACCCCTTTTCGTTCCATATATTTCCTGGACTTTTCCAAAATAAAAAAACTATCTTTTTTTTTTTTTTTCATTTTTAAATTCTTGTTCTCGATTGCAATTGAGTTCTTGCCTCGGCATTTTTACTGTTTTTGTCATGTGTTTAGGGTTTAAACTATGTAATTTGTTTTAATTGGTGTGAGCTGTGTCCGATTTCAGGAAAAGCTTTATCAGTGGATCCGGAGGCAACAAGAGGGTGGATCAAGAGTTGCACCTGTTGATATACTCGGCTACATTCAGGTTGGTTTCATTCTATGGTTCTTTTTGTGTTTTGCATGTCATTGTGAAGCAAACAAAATGAGAGAGGCTGAGGAATTATGGCGTGCTGGTTACTGAGAAGATGATGCACATGCATCATATCAAAGAGCTAGGCTGATAGCTAGAGGAGCTTTGAGCTAGTTTTGCGTTGTTTCTTCCCTTGAGACAAATGAAATTTTTTTGTGGACTTTCAACCAATCATAACTGAATAACAAAATGGTCATTTTTTACCAAACCTGTTTATAAACAAGCCAAACGGTTTTGTGTAAGCTTTGTAGTCAACCTCATTTGGTGAGATAAGGCTATGTTTCTTTTGTCTAAGCTTTTCCTGATCACACTGTTGAACAATACTGCTGGTTTTGATAAGGTTCATGTTAATCTTGTTGTCCAGATTTTGATTTAGTTCTCTGGTATTGACGTTTGCTTAATTAATCAGTTGTGTTTTTATTTCTGTAGGCTGGATTTACGCAGGTCTTTACCTTTCTCTAAATTACTTGTTTTCTGCCTTGTCTGTTGCAATTTTACCTTGTTATCATTCGTTTATTTGTTTCTTTTCTTAGTGGAATGTCAATTTTTTCCCTTGAATTAATGGGTGATTTTGTTGATGAACTGAAATTTATAAAGTAAGTGTTTTGTTTGCCTATATGCAAGTTATAACGGAGAATGTTGGAAAGGTTTCTTAGTGTGAGGCATGAATTTTTAAATTAAGTTTAACTAGAGAAAGTCTGAAAATTGGGTGAATTTTAAACGGGAGAAAGCCATCTTGATTTCTCCGATAGTTGTTGCCCTTTTCTTTCATGTGATCCTTTCTCTCTTTAAATTATCATTTTCTAAACTTTTGTGTAATTGCTATTTTAAATTTTTGTGGAAACAAGTGTTTGAAATTTTATGTTTCACTCGTGGGCTTTGAGAAGTTGCAGAATTACATTGGGGAATGCTGATTGCCAAAAGAAGTAGAAAATACATAGGATTGACGAATGAACCCAAAGTGAAATGGCAAGTAATATATAAATACTTGGCAAGTATTATATGTTACTTAGATATTTTTGTAGCATTTTAGTTATATTTCACGTTTGTAATGGTGGCTAGGAAGGACAGAAAATGCAATGAAACATTCTTTTTTTCCTTCCGTTTTAAAATTTTTTAAGATTGTCAGTTTTTAAGAAATTGTTATCTCAGAAACTTGTATGCACTTGTGGCTAGTTAGATATATTGCAGTTCTGAAAAAAAAAAAAATGGTTGATAACATGGCAGGTTTGGGTCACAGGGGATGCCTTTGTACTTCATGCAATGTAATATTGTTCTTTGTTGTTACTGATCACAAATTGCATGAATGAAATCTGATTTTTCTGCTGACAGAATGAGCTGGATTATTGTGGAGAGGAACCGTGTATGTCACCTAGAATTCCACAGCAACACCAACAATCACAACCACTAATGCATGCCACTGTCACTGGTTCAGGCTTTCCCGTAACTACAGAATTTCCTGGCCAGACACTTATGGGGCAGGGACTCAGGTCTGAGCACAGTGATAATCAATCAAAGAACTCCGTGTTTTCAAATGCGTTGTCAAATCCTGTTCGTCAAGTTGGTGAGGTAGGGAACTACACTGAAGACAACTTTCTTCAGCAGCAAAGCAGGGACTCTGCTTCCTTCAGTTTCAATGATGCTGCCATGGACATGCATTCAGACTAGTCTTCTGTTTCATCTACTGAATGTGTTTGCTTCACCATCCCTCTACATTACCTGCAAAAAGATTGAATAATCAGCGGAAGGGCATATCTGAGTTTTGATCTTTGTGTCCCTACAGAAAACAGCATTAACTTATTACAACGCATGCTTGTACCATCCAAGTTGAGTAATGGCTTAGGTCTTCAATGTTCTTTGTAAAGTTTGTTGTTGAAATAGTTTAAAGGTATCAAAATTTGTACCCTGATTTCTCTCAGATACAAACTTTATTTCAATGTAGGCATTACTTCTATTTCAAGTTTTCTACCTAAACCTGTCCTCAGGGCCGACTCAAGGATTTCAGGTGTCATGGATGTCCTTCTCCTTCTAATCATAAATATTTTTGTTGTACTTTTTGCTGCAAAATTATCCGTAATTCTTTCATAATCAATAATTTTTTTTAAATGTTTTCAGTAAAACCATTTAATCTTTTTCTTTAAAGTTATATGTTTATTAAAAGTTATATTTTAATTACGATGTGTATATACATATTCTTTTTTGTGGCTTCCAAAGTGGTTCACCTTGACCATGCTGCATGCTACAATCAGTCCTTTTCACACATTCTGTGCGCTTCAATTCACAACTTCAGGCATCTTTTGTATATCCCTTTGGTTTTCATATCTATTTTGTTAATCCTTATAGCTTGTTCTCTGTTGTTTTCTTTATATTATTGTCAATTTGTGAAGAGAGAGAATAAAGACACCATTTAGCCGCAATTCATTCAGCCTTTTTAGGATTAACTTAACAGAGTTCTCAAGTGAGGATTCAGTATTGTATACCTTTGATTAAAGCTTGATAGTTTCTAAAAGAAAGAAAAAGAGAAGGGTCTATCTTTGACAAATGCAGTGTCGAAGCATGGAATGAGAATAGAAGGGAAGAAAACTTGCAATGGCCGAGAAGGCATCTTAGCATCAGAAGAATACTTGAAGTCAAAGAATAAGATTGTGTCCATGTGTAGAACTAGTATTATTGCCAATACTACATACAGATGAACTTGTCTTGAAAAATTAAATATTGACATAAAAACATTGATTATTAATTTTAACTCTCATTGTCAACTTTTGACATGATTTAACATTTAAAACATGTATGTATTTGCATATTTTTACATGTGCAATTATTTAACATAAAAATGAAATAATTATGGAGCAATTTTTAAGATCTCATATATTTTTTCCTAAAACTGTATTGTTTTCTTTAAAATTGATTCTTTTCATCATTTTTACATTTAGTAAAATGTGTGAATAGGGGTATTTGAGTAAGGGTCTTTCTTCCTGCACTTCCAAAATTTTTTCTACACCTCCAAATTTTTTTTAAATTTCCAAAAAATCCTTTGACCATTTAAAGAAACCTATGGACACCACATCCCCAAAATTACTTTCGGTTTCGGATGTAGACTTTCGAAAGTCAAAATATATAACTTTCAGAAGTCAAAATATATCACCGAAAGTCGACTTCCGAAAGTCAAAATATATCATCAGAAGTTGACTTTCGGAAGTCAAAATATGTCCACCGAAAGTCGACTTCTGGAAGTCAAAATATATCATTGGAAGTTAATTTCCGGAAGTCAAAATATATCACCGAAAATCAACTTCTAAAAGTCAAAAATTATTATTGAAAATCGACTTTCGAAAATCAATAAACATTACCGAAAATCGCTTCCGATAATACATTTTGACTTTCAGAAATCGACTTCCACGATGTTTACAATAAAAGGGTTATGAGAAGTAGAAATTTGAGGAGGCAATTTGAAATGGAGAACCTGATGAAAAGCCCTTAACCTTCCTTACGGTCCTAATCGCTTATATCGGTCAAACAAATATTTAATCTAACTTATTAAACTACTGTTCACATATGACATCATCATCCATAAATTAATTGGAATTAAATAATTTAACTTTTTATTCATAAAGATTAGATAATTTAGTATTTTATCTCAATATAATAATTTAAGTTTTTTTTCATAACAAATATAGTTTGATTGTATTTTGTGAAATATAAATTTTATCTTGAATTTAGGGTGTGATATTTCATATTTTTTATTTTATAATAAATTTGTATGTAATGATAAATCATGAATAGATTTTGAGATGTCAACCTAACTAATGAAAAGAAAGGATTTTGAGTGGAAAAGAAGATTGTTTAAACTAAAGAAAAAATAATAAAAAATAAAGAGAAATAAAAAAGGAAAATTCATAAGTTATTTGATATATATATAATAATTTTAAAAAAATTATAAAATTATTTAATAATATAATTTATAATTTTATTATTAATACTATCAACATTATTATTAATTTTAATTCTTTATTATTAGTATTTAATCTATATAGTTTTATTTTATTATATATATATATATATATATATATATAATATGTAATGTATATAATCTATAATAACATGATTGATTATTTTTGTTATGTTATTTCAACTTATTTTTATAGTTTACTTTTTTATTATAGTGAGAAACTCTTTTATATATGTAAATTATCACTTATGTATATTTTCGTAAATCACTTAAGTGAAGTTATTTTATTATTTTTATACAACAGAGTCAGAATCAGAAACAAACGGTGTAAAATATAAAACACATGTATTTAAGACATGTGTTTGATATCTATTTACATCCTTTTAAATTGCTTTGTTCATATAAAAGAGTGCCAGAGAATATATTAAATGTATATTTTGAATTTCAAAGATAATTTTTTTTTTTGTTGCGATATCAGTGTGTTTTTTTTTAATTTATTAGATGAACGAATAATCATCTTATTGTAACGTAATACTTACAAACTTGACAAAGTTTTACACATAAAAGTACAAGTATTGAACATTATAGTTTTTAATGGATGGAATTGATTTTTATATTCTATTACAACTTGGTAATTTTTTAATTGATATTAAAAGCCACAGTAATTTTTATTTGACTCTAAATAAAGTAATTAAATTATATATGAATGTTAAGAAATTTTGATTATCTAAAGGTAGTGGCATTCATTAGTTTTCTTAATTTCAGCTTCAAAATATACTAATATGAGATGAATAGTAATTGTAAATTATATGATAGTGATTAATTAAGACAAAGGTGGGACCCATCATGGTGATTGAAATTAAAATTGATGCAGTCATGCCGATGAGCCTAAAACCATTCACATTTTCAAATGAAGTCATTTGGTATTCATTTCGATCACAATGACATGTCATCATTTTTCTCGTAAACAAACAGATTTCATATTATTTTCATTAAATATTAAAAAATAAAACATTCGTTCCCATATCCGAGGTGATAGGTTTTAAGATGTGATATCATGTGATATAAGTTTTATTTATAGCACGTGATAAAAGGAAAATATAAAAACTACTTCTATAATTTCTGTTTTATCTCTTATTAAACACCTTAAATCATTTTCTATAATTTTTATGTCCAAATCTGATGAGTAGTATTATTTATTTGAAAGAAAATGAATGATTGATGCAAGAGAGTGGTGGGGTCTCACAATGATAACGTGGATGAGGAAAAAGAGAATTCTCATTGGAACTTTCATGTTTTACTCTTCAAGCTATCATACCAGTGAATTGTTTTGTACTCCAAACTTCGATCGAGGCATTTCGACTCACACTTCTAAAATTAAGTTAGGATGCTGATGTTTTTGCTGTTATATTTTTCTATTTCACTGGTAATTTACAATTTTAGTGGTGAAGAAAAGGTGTAATTGAGTTGGGCTAGAGTATTGTTCTATGGTTGGATATGATAACAGGATATACATGAATTTTGCTATTTATATCTATTTTCAAAAGAAAACTTTTATCTTTATCTCCATATTCATGAATGAAACTTTTGTTCTATCATCATAATATTTGTGATATACATACGTACGTTTACCATTTGCAATTTTCATGTTTCTAATATAAATATTAATGAAATAAAGTTGGTAAAATATAAAATATTTTATATATATATATATATATTCAAATTTAAAAATATTTTAAATGTTATTTTATTCTCATTCGTTCTTCAAGTTCTAATAAAATGTTTTTTTTAAATATTAATAAAATTATTATACGCAACTGGAATCGAATCAAGAACAAAAATTAAACTAATAATAATTCAAATTTATAATAAAATTTTTATTTTTTTTTACTTTATTATATATTGAATGGTGATAAATAATAATCATGACAATAATAAATATTGAATTACATTTGTGATAATGAGTTAGAAACCATATTTTATATGATAAAAATAAATAGCAAATAAAATTATTAAACAAAAGTAAACATAATCAAATGTATGTCTTATAAACAATTTGGTATAACAATTAATGAAATTGTTCAAAAAAAACAAATGCATAATTAAAGATATGATAAGGTAAAAAATATCTTAGAGACCTATGAAAATTTTTCAGATATCAAACCAATCGAAATGTTATAATGAAAACTGTTTCAGCAAAACAAAAAAAAAATTATTCAAATGAAACAAAAATTAAAAATAAGAGAATAATGAAGATAATTTTTTACATTACCTAGTAAATGAATGATTTATGCTATTGAACATTTAAACCGAGAGTTAAACATTCTCATGTGAAAATAATAACAATAAATAAAAATTAGTAGAAATATTCAAATATGAGACATAAAAAATATTTAATTTGCATACATGATTTTTGAATATAATTGCACAAGATTATGATAAGAAAGAAAATATCTTAGAGATGTGAATTGATATCATGGTAAGCCAACCAATTAAAAGAAAAAACTTTGTAGCTAAATGAAAATATATATATATATATATTACCTAATACACTATAAGTATTTTTGTAATTTAAACGGGGACAAGGTTGATAGTGAGGATGAGTATTAGGGTGGGTATGAGGACGGGAATGAGACAAGATATGTTCATACCCATCCACATCCTCATACCCAATTGAAAAAATTGGGTATTACCCATACTCAGTCAATGCATGGATTTTTAGTCAAAATGGAGACAAATTTGGACAATATCCACAGGAACATGTTTATTTATCATTCATACATATGTTCTAACTTTATGTAGAGACCTTCGACCTAGATCGACTCGACCTTCAGCATTCGCCTAATAGGCTCGACCTCTAGCTTGTGTCGACTCGCTCAACCTTCGACTTAGCCTGATTCTACTGGACCTTTGACTCATACCTGACTCAACTCGACCTTCACTCTTAGCCTGACTCGGCTTGACCATCGATCCTGGTCTGACTCAACTTAACTTTCAACTCGAGTTTCACTTGATCGACCTTCCTCTGGATTGATATGGCTTGACCTTTGGTCCAGGCCGAGTCAGCTTGACCTTCAGTCCGACCTAACACAACTTGACCTTCGATCCGATCGACTCGTCACCACCATTGGTCCTTGCCAACCCTTCTTGACCTTTGCCTAGGTGTAGTTGTGTTGAGCTTCGGCTCGACCAACCTTTGGTTCAGGGCTACCTGTCTCATCATACAATTTGGGCCGAATTCTTCTTGGACTTCAGTTTGGGTTGAATTGATTCGACTTTCAACTCGAGTTGACTATGCTAAGCGTTTAGTTTGAAGTGACTTGATTAAGCCTTCGACCTAAGCCCACTTAGTTTAACTTTGTGGAGTGAAAATGAGTGAAATTTCAAATTCTTACTTTCTTAAGGAATTTGAAATTCTTTTATTTTATTCATTTGAAATACCATCCAAATTTTCTTAAATTTCAAATTTTTTAATTATTTTATCCGAACAAGTAATTTTAGTGAAAAATTCTAAATTTTCCAAATAAATAAATTATACTTCCAAATAACCTAATCCAAACACAAAATAATATTATATTTTGTAGAAAATTCTCGTAAGTTTGTAAAAAGTAATTCATGGTGAATAAATTTTGCCTTTTAACCTTTTTTATAGTTCATGGATTGAATTAGTTACTCACAATTTTGGAAAGATATTAGAATTGTTCTGTAAATATGACATGCAAAATATAAGGTTACAATATTTTTTATATCCAAATTTGTTTATTTAGTTTTGTTGGTTCAATTATGTTCTATTTTTGTGTTAAATCAATTCAATTTAGTCACTTTTACTAGATTTATATAAATGATGTGAACATTGTCTTTATACATGTCACATGTCAGTTTGTAGAATTTTTATTTTTATTTTGTTTTTTTCTTTTATTTTTTCTCGTGTCAGGTTCATGTTGTTGTGTTAGTGTCACGTGACATTTTCAATGCCATGTGTCATTATTTGTGCCATTGTTAAAAGAAAGATGACACTAACACATAACAATGTCATTTAAACTAATACTACCATGTTGTACTACACGAACCTAACATGTGACAATAAATTAAATAAAAAATTGTAAAAATAAAGGATAAATAAATAAAAAACATAACATATACAAAGAAGTGTTGATATTGTTTATACAAATGTAATAAAAAAACTAAATTGAGTTAATTTATCACAGATTAATATTTAATAAAAAGTTTGAATATACCATGAAAAGAACTAGGACAAAAAGATATTTTACTCAAAGTATAAATAAAATAATATTATTCTTGTAGATAGAGAGAGAGACAAGTAATCTTACTTTCGACCTATATTTAACATCTACCTTTCTAGACAAACAAAATTTACTTTCATCCGTATTAACCTTCAACCCATTATGATTTTGACTTCTATGTATTTTCTCTTTTCTCGTTAAGATGACAATACAAGGTGATTTGCATAGACAAGTTTCAAAATAATAACATGTCTTATTCTATATTATATATAAGGGACAGAGGGGACACATTTTATTTGCGTATGGAGATTAACAATTTTTGTTTGGTTCGTAGCCAGGTTTTAACAACTTTTAGTATTAAAAGTCTCAGCACGTTCTTATTCCCCAAATTGCAAGAAACAATCAAAACATCAAAAGGTGTTACATCACTACATAAATATTATATATACAGATTAAACATTAGCTTAATTCTCATTGTATGTACATTTTTTCCCTTTATCAGTGTATGCGTGTGAAATAGTTATTGAAAAATAATAATTATAATATAAATACATAGTATTATATTATATTTAAGTAATTAAAATATTATTTATGTAAAGTTGTACCACTCACTTACATAAGCAGAATTGGTAAACTAAAATATTCTTATTTAATGTGTCAGTTGTGTAAATTTTAGTCACTAGTAAATATAAATAAAAGTAAAATTATAAAAGTATTACAACTCTTATCTTGAATTTTAACTATAGTTTTGAAATGAAAGAAGTGTCAACTAATTTTGCATTCTTAAAGAGAATTAAATTAAAATATGTGGATTAACATTAATTAATAAGTAAAATATTATTTAATAATTACAAATTAATGTTTATATTAATGCATTCTCAATTTATAATATCATTAACATTTGGATCTTATTTTAAGAGTAATCTAATAGAGCGTGGAGAGATCCTTACATTTTCAGGACAATCTAAACTAGAAAAACTCCAAATGCTTTGCATGTTTAATAAATAATAGAGTCCCACCATAGAAAAAAAAGGTGAGGATAAAAAAGGTTAAATATGATTTTAATTTCTTAATTTTTAGTGAAAATTAAAATTAATATCTCTTGTAAATTTTAAATTAAGTTTTTTAATCTTGTAAATACGTGAATTTTGTCATTTTTAACTAAATTTTATTAAATTTATTTAACATTTCAAATACATTTTATTTTGGTATTTTAGTTTGTTAGATACATTTATATAAATGACTAAGTTGGTTCAGACTTTGTAAAAAAGACTAATTCTAATTTTTATTAAAAAAACAAACATATTTAACCCGATAAAAAATAACATGTCAAGTAGAATCGTGGTTAAATAGTGAATTTGATAATAAGACATTATCTTTTCATTATACAATTTTTAAAAAGTAGTAAGGGACACATTAATTTAATTCATATAAGAGATTTACGGTCCATCAAATTCAAAACTTTAAAGATAAATTTATGTTTTTTTTTTTTTTCTGACAATGATATTAAACTTTTGGGTTAAATATAATTTTGGTCCCTCAAGTTTGAGCGAAATTTGGGTTTAGTCCCTCATCAAAACTTTTGACCAATTTAGTTCTTCATCTTCCAAAATACGTGAATTTAGTCTTTTTAACCAAATTTTGTTAAGTTTATCTGACATTTCAAGCGCATTTCATGATAGTATTTAAATTATTTATACTGTTTGACACATTTTTGCTTCAATGTTAACTTAAATACTACCATGAAATGCGCTCAAAACGTCAAATAAACTTAACAAAATTTGGTTAAAAGGACTAAATTCACGCATTTTGAAAGATGAAGGACTAAATTGGTCAAAAGTTTTGATGAGGGACTAATTCCAAATTTCGCTGAAACTTGAGGGACCAAAAACATATTTAACCCTAAACTTTTTTATCTTTGCTTAAAATAAATTTAGACTCCCACATAAGTTTTCAAATAGATTTGTATGTAAATGTGAGTTCACTTCCATGGAAGAACTTGTTTTGTTCCTTCACTGAAAGGGGATGCATTTATACAAACATTCCTGATTTTCTTCATATTTTACTTGATACTAATACTATAGCGTAACATGTAGGAATGATTAGGGTGTTGACATGTTATGATAATTTAAATCCATGGTGCAGAAATCAAAGAAGAGGAATAGAATAGAAAATCTGTGGTGATAGCAACTTTTGTGTATTGCATGAAAATGAGCAACCATGTATTTTCTGGTAAGATAATCTCTTCCTGGGTGAAGAAAACTCTCCCATGGGATGATGCTGTTCACGAGGCCAAAAACTCTATTCATCCCATTATCATAGGTTTTGTTTGGAAGTGAGAATTTTGGACCTTAGCTTTTCATTTCAGAATGCCAAATTTGGACCCTTGCTTTCCACAATATATTCCACTCCTCCTCACAATTTAGGATTACTCCTTCCCCTTCATTGCTTTCCAACAAATATTCTCAAAAGAGGAAACATTAGCTTTCAACCTCAATTTTTACCTCAAACTATCACACTCTCAACTCATTTTTCTCAGTATAAATGTCACACTGTTTTTTTACTGTTACAGATATTTGAATTGAATAATCTAACTCACTCTACAAACATTTCATTTCATCTGTTGTAATAATTGGTTCAACATACTTTTGAGACATTAAATAACAAAAAGTGTCCACTTTACCCAATGGGGGAATCTGGCCAATAAGAACACAGAACTGTTCTAAAAAAAAAAAAACTTTATGTCTGATTTAATTATAAAAATGTCAGCGTTAATTAATGTGTACTTGGGGAGACACATTGTATCCATTACTCACTGGAGTTTTTCTTGGTAAACATGTCTTGACTTATCTTAATTAAGGACGAAGAACATTTTTTTCTTCAAGTTGATACCTCTTTTGTTGTCAAAAAGCTGAACGAACCAATTTCCACACATCAATTTCATCATGTCTACCATTTTAGTTGACGTCTTATCTTCACTTTAGGTTCACCACACAAAAAGCAGAGTGAGTTAAAAGGATGTGTAATTACACTGTTTGGGTAGTGTTTTTTTTCTTTTAAGTAGAATTTTCCACACGTCATTTGTTTATTCATAATTGAACCTGTTTTGTTTAACTACTTAAAAGACTTGCTTTCTAGATTTGTCGTGACGATTTTTTCTCGAGAAAGAAAGCAGAGTAAACAAGCGATTAAAATTTAACCATTCTTTAACTACCAAAGAAATAAATAACGACAGCTAAAAAATAAAACAGTTATGTTAGACAAATTAATTAATAAATAAAAAAACATAACATGCCATTGCGCACATTGAAGAATGGGGTCACGTCGCTATCATGCGCCGTGTGGGTCACTATCCTATCCTCCTTTTAAATAATTGAAACCAGAAGAAAAATATACATAACCGGATTTTTTTCCTTCTTATTCTTCGTTCAATTCAATCACTACCCGAGTTTTTCTTCTGGATGCCCCGAATCGTTGCTGTCCATCCACGCGCCGGCGACCTTCTGTTCTGATTATCGGTACTGTAAAATCGTTCCTTCTTCTTCGATCTAGGATTTGCAGTTTGTTTTCCGGAGAAGTGAGGGAAAACCGACACTTCGAAATCTCGCTCTGCGTTGCTCGATTTGAGTGTGATTTCAGTGTGTTCGGGGCTCGGTGTTTCTGATTTTCTTTCTCGTGCATTTTCAAGTAACTCAGAAGCTTTCTTTTCCTTTATCTTTCCTATTTTTGGTTTTAGCAATTTAATTTGGTTTCTTGATTTTTTTTATCGTGTTCGAGAAATTGCGCACAAACGTATTTTCGGAGTGATTGCATTGAAGTAGAGATCTTTCTGTCTCGGTAGTGAATCGACGAAATTGTTTATTTATGTGTGTATCATATGCATGTTCAGTAGGATGGTAAGAAAATATACATGATGGATTGTATAAGATGGTTGGGAGTATTGATAAAGCGAACTGTGTCGATTTCGAGCTTTTTTCTGTCCAAATATCTTGATGATTTTGGATAAAAACGTATCTCAGCTTGTGGCAATTTTAGCTGCGTGGATTTATTATTTATTTACTTTGAACAACAGATTCAGCACGTTTTGAGCATCTGGAAACTTGAGGATGCCTCGAAATGGTTCTAGTTCTATGAGATTGTGCTTCTCTTAACTCTCTAGGCCTTTCAAATCTGTGTTTTTGCTATGAAATGTGCTTTTCTAATAGTTGAAAGAGTTAGTGGAATGAAAAGTATTGTTATGAATGTTAAAAATTTTATAACTAAAGAAAATCATTCTGATCTCTGGTTACTTTTGGTTGATAGGGCTGTTAGCTTCTTCAGAGAGAAGGGAGTCGGTCTTACTTAGAAATCATTTTATGGTGCGCCGATGAGCAGAACTGATGTTATTGGCAGTAGAAGGAGGAGGATTCTTCTCTGCTTCGGCTTCAGGGTATACTAAGGGCCTGAGCCTTCTCCTCTTGGGTCAGAGGGATGAGGATAAACCCATGAGAGTAGCGCCGTGGAACCAGTACCAGTTGGTAGACGAAGAAACTGACCGCGAGCTCCAGCTGGCTTCTACAAAGAATCGCCTCACCCGCGGCTGTGCCTCCTTTGTTTGCTTTGGTCGCACTTCCGCAGGTCTTGATACTCCGTCTCCTCTTAAAGTGGGCCCTGCCCAGCAGCATGATGTCTCTCCAGGGCCTTTGGTTTCCGACAAGGGAAATGATCCTTCTGCACATCTCGATGATGGAAATGATAACAGAAAGGTTACACTTAAAAGTAGCATAAAGAAGCCGCAAATTGTTAAACCCGTTCATGTTGAGGCTGCTAGTGAGCAGGAAGCAGCAGGTGGACAGGGGATTTGTGCTCCTGATGGTCAAGCAGAAAGAAGGAAAGTGCAGTGGACGGATAATTGTGGTAGCGAGCTTGTTGAAATTCGAGAATTTGAGCCCAGGTATTTGAATATTTTATTTTCTACACCAGCTTCTCTTTTGCTTGAATGCTAAATTTTACCTCTTGTTTATCAGATTTTATCATTGGAATTTCCTGATACGTAATATTTTGTGATTGACATCAGTGAATCAGATATACTTTTTAATGGCCTCCTCATTTTCCCCATCTTTATTAAATGACAAAAACAACTGATGTTGTGATAAATAGTATGTGAAGCATTTAGCATTTCTGGCTTGTGGCTAAGTTGAATGAAAGAATTTTCATTTATTCAAATTGAAGTGTGAACTGAATCTGATTAGTGAAGGAGCATCTATGGTTTCTCCAAGTACCTAAGGAGGTTTATACTCCTTTAATCTGAATGTTGTTAGGTCCAACTGGCAGCTTGAAGACTAAGCTGGTGACTGGGCTTGATTATTGAATGAAAATGTGGATTCCACTTTGACACACTTTGTGTTGAAAGATTCACATTCACGCCTTCTATTTTCTAGTTTACTAAACACACCGTAAACAATCAAGGATAAGAGATTTGGAAATTATTAAGCCAATCATATGTTTAGTTTTTAAAATATGACCTGTAGAACAATAGTAAAATAATTTTTCTTACTCTAAATGATTCGGAAAAAGTCAGACTACATGGTTAAGGTCTAAGATACGTGTTCTAACCTCCGGTTATATAGAATCCAAGAAATGTCCGGTGCTTAGGATATGACCTTTCTTGATTCTTTATCTAAGGTTTCAACTTTCAGCATGAATTTGAAGTCTGTTCTTTTCTCTCTATGGTCAAGCTCTGTCTGGTAATTTACAGAATATAGTTATTTATGGAAATTAAGGGCCTGTTTCCGTGTTTGTTCATTTCTTGTTTTTGTCTTTTGTTTCCACTCAACCCATGACCAACCATTTACTTTATCCCTTTTTCGGAAGCTGGAATCTAGGATAAGTAAAAAGATTTGCTGTTAATTAGTAATCCTCTATAACGCATTGTTTATGAGCTTTACTTAGTCTAAAACTAAAGCCATTTTTTTTGCATTGTTCAGCTCTTTTGTATTCGTAATGGATAAGGTATGAATTAATTTTTCCTTGCAATTTGAGGTTTTAAATGGTTATAACTCTATTTTTGACCTCTAAAGTGCATTGCCTCAGTTTAGAGGAATCAAATCTTTGGGAATGTTGTGGTGTTTGATGGTGTCTTTTTTTGACAACAAGAGCTGCAAATTTGTATCTGACCAATTTTTCTTTTTAGTTGTCTGAAAATCAAGTTTCTTTTTAGAAGCACACTGGGCATTTTTTCAATGCCGCATGGCTGTTGATTATGAGAAATGTATTTAAAATTCCGCTGTTGACGTTTTAAATAAACATGCTAGGAGCCTTTTCTCCTTTGAATTTTTCACTCTTTCTAGAGCTTTGTTTTAATAGTTCTTTTGACACTTTAGATGATCATAGCAGTTTTACAATCAATTTTTCCAAATACGCCACCAACCTGTGTAACAACCAAACCATTTAAGCACGCTTATTTTAAATAAATTGTGGATATTCTCATATAGTATCTACTTTTGGAGGCTAAATCATGGTCTACTCAGGTAAAGTGACCTGCAGTTGAATTTATTGCCCTCCGTGCGTGGATTTGTATAATGTGTTTGTGTTCTCGTGATCAATTGCTCTTGGTCAGTATTCATCAATTTGATTTACTCTAACTGAAGTTCACTTTGCATACGTGACTGTTTTTCAGGGGTAAATAATCTTTTGTATTCATAGCTTCACATAATTCTTTCTTGCACACCTTTTTCCACATAAGGTCACCTTTTTAAGGGGTTTTCCACGTGATACAACTTCTTGATTTAAAATTTTCCTTCCCTTTCCTGTGAAAACTCTTCACTGTCTCTCGATTTTCAACCCCACAACACAGTCAAAATTTAAAATTCAATATTTGCAACTTCTATATATAAAGCCCCGTGGCTGAACACTTGTCCTACGCTGGTAAATATGCATTTCTTGTTGCGCTGATTGGTGTCTTCAGCATCTTTGTTTGTTGGTGATTGAATATTCCATAACCCAGAAAATAGTTTCTCTGGATTTCAAATGCTATTACCTGGTAAATACATCTTATAACTGCCTTCATTACCATTCTAGTCCCAGTAGAATACAGTTCCTTTTGTAAGGACAAAGGTCTTGCTTTTTGTTCCTGTCATCTTTTGGCTCATTTGTTTCAGTTCAACACTCCGTAGTAGGTTGGACTTTTGAAAGTCTGTGGCCCTTCAGTGACTAATGGGCCTATCCCGTGCATCTGTTTCTGGACCTGGTGGTCGTTGATATCAATTTTTGGTAGACTGGATATGGCAAAGAATGTATCTATGGTCTTTTGAAATGTTTTCAGGAGATTGGGTAGTAATCTAATTCACAAGGGACTTTGTAAAGGAACGTGCTTTGGTTGTTAGAGACGGGCAGGTTTTAGTTAATTCTAATTGAGGGATGAGAACATTGAATTCTCACTTGTGGTATTATTGACACGGAAAAAAGTTAGCTGATGTGGACTACTGGTTTGTGCATCAGCAAATTTTTGCATTATTATTTCTTGTGTCAGTATCCAATAAAAAATAGAATAATTGTAGAATGCTATTTAAAGAGGCAAGAATCAATACTTGTTTAAAATTGCGTGTAACTACAGGTTTATGTAATGCATGTTGTTGTTGTAGTGATAGGAAACCTTGAGATTATGTTTCTCTTTTCTTTCAATATTGCTGTTTATATCTTTGATAAGTACATTATAAATCAGACCATGCTACTATTAGTTTGTCAATTAACTGTCTTGTGTCCCGTAGGGATGACACTCGCACGAAGTTGGGGTGGGAAGTACCTCCCCAACCCCAACTCTGTCTATTATTTCCCTACTCCTATCTCCTCACTCTTCTCCTGTCCCCATCCTTGACCCTGTTAATGTTATCCCATCGCTGACCCTGATTCCTTGAAGGTCCTCGTGGGACCTTGAAATTGTAAATATTAATGATAAGCATTCAGCAAATTCAGGTCTCCTTCATCAAATTCCAAATTGTGATTATACATACTTATATATGGGCAGTCAAGAATAAAAATAAGTGATCACATTGTTATTTAAAGTCTTGTACATTTATCTTATAATTCAGACTTTTCAATAAAATCTATGAGTCATATCGCGTAATTATTTTTAGCCGAATAAGAGTGATTTTTTTTCATTCTTCATGCGTGGAAACCCTGGATAGGTTTGCAATCCTCAATTCTTTGTATTTTTGGCTTTACTACCTTTATCTATTCTTACATGTTTATAACTTTTTTCCTTGTTATGTGTATTTTGTTTTCATGTTTTATTATCTACTTGTAATTGATTCAACACGTTGCAATTTGTCATTCTACCGCAGTGAAGTGGATGGATCGGATGATGAATTTGATAGTGGAAACGACAGAACTTGTTCATGTGCGATTATGTAAATTGGAGTTTCATTAAGTTGATAGGTTCATCGGGGTCGTTCACTGTTAACACAACCATCACTCGGTATGAGGCAAAAGAGGCAAGGTTTCAGTTTCCGTGAAGATATATTCAGCCGACACCTTGCCTAAGTGATGTGTTTGTTATTGCTCGCTGCGGCTTTAAATTTTGCTCCTCTGCTCTGCATCAATTTGTATCATTCTTGTATGTGTGAATTCTTTGCCTTTGATTCATCATTTTTATGCTACTTTATGTTTTTATTTCTATATGGATTAACCAAGTTTTCTTTCTATGCTCTGGCGTTTTCTAGAAGAAAGATAATATACAAATGTAAGATTTTGTAAAAAAAACAGTGTGGCAACTTGGTAAGAAACTTATGATGAGACGGGGATTGTTAAGGTATTATCTGTTGAGAGGATAAAGAAAAGCTCATACTGTTGCAATTGCTTTGTTGTTGAAGATGGATCGGGATTTTGCCAGGGGTAAAATTAGCGTTCGTCCATCATGCCATGCCTATAAGATAGAAGCAGTTTTCTTGCATTCAGGCTCGGATTTGAAATGCCATTTGTGTCAGTTTTCTTTGCCTGCTGTGTCATTTAAAGTACTCCTGCAGCTCCAATTCACTAGATCTAATCAATTAATTTGATTTCATTTGTTCATAATCATGGATTTAAATTTATACGAATTAAAATTAAAGTTTATTTCACTCCATGCATTTCAAAATTGTTTTAAGATAATATGTTATTGTGTTATTCCAATAGTATCTCTTGTAGTTTATTTTATATTGATTAAGGATAAAAATAGTTTTATAATATATAAGAAAATGTAAATTTTATCTTATAAGATAATTTTTTAGAATAATTAGGTTTAAAATTTATTTTTAAGATGATATTAGAATTATCTGAGGTTTATTAAAAATATTTAACGGAATTTGGTAATAAAACAATCTAAGTCTAATTTTAGAATACAAGTTAATATTAGATAGGTTTGGTTGGTAAGGAAACAGGTCATTAACAATACTGGAAAGTGGTTTTCTTAGTTCTACAGAAGTTGTATAGGTACCATAATTTGGTTGGTATTGTTTACTTAATGAAGTGCACTTAACTTATTTAATAATCTTTATTGTTTCTTTACAAGTTTTATACTGAGAAATTATTTCAATTAATAACATTCTCAAACTTATTTGAACATGTTTAAATTAATTAAACTTTAATTTTAATCACATGTCATATCATGTGATCATGCTTTGCTGATTAAAAAAATGTCATATCATGAAATATAAACATATATATCCAGTAATCGATGGAATAGGAAAGTAATTATATCAAAATTATAAATAATTAACAAGAGTGATATCATGGTAACTTGACAAAAAGCAAACAAAGGTAATGGGTAATAATTATAATATGATTGAGGAAATGAAATTTAATCCACTCAACTATAATAAAATATTTGAAGTCATAATCACACATACAACCAAACCAATAATAAACTGGCGAATTATTGAAGCCAGTATAACTTTGTACATATTTACTACCGAATATGGTATTCCATAAATTTTAAGATTCACATTTATTTTTTCTATTTTTTTTTAAATAATGTAAGTGGAGTGGAAGAGAAATTAAAAAAAAAAAGAGCTGTACTAAGTATTCTTTTAAGTGAAACAGTAGCAGAAATCCAACGGTTGATGTTTAGCGACTGAAGAGGTATAAAGAATAAAGACGACATTAGTGTCACTGTACATCTCTCCACACACTGAAGCCAGCTTCCAGTGGATACTTGGCCAAACCTTGTCCACACACTCACCCTCTCATTTTGATAAGACGACATGTCCAACTATAATGTTCAAACAAAGGCCAACTGCTGAAAAAATTAAAGGCACAAAAAAAAAATTAGAAAAATAAAATCCAAGGATTGAGTATCAGCAATCGAAAAAAGAAAATGTCTGTGACATCTTCGTTCCCATGCATCAAAATCCCAGCTTGTTCCTCCTCCCCATCATGCACATCTTCATCAAATTCATCGATTAGATTTTCTTCTTCCAAACCTTATGCTGCTGTCACTGTAATAAGGAATTCTCAGACTGAAGGGCCTCTCAGAAGACCGGTGGCTCCTCCTGTTCGAGAACCATCTAGTAGCATCCCTCAGCCTCTGAAGCCTTCACCTCCTTCTCAGCCTCCACCCCAGAAGGCTGCTCCTGTTGTTGGAGACGATAACAATGTCATTACATTAGAGTTTCAGAGGCAAAAGGCTAAGGAGCTGCAGGAGTACTTCAAAAAGAAGAAACTTGAAGAAGCAGATCAGGGTCCTTTCTTTGGATTCATAGGCAAAAACGAGATTAGCAATGGAAGGTAATTTTTATATTTATTTATTTCATTTGGGACCTTTCAAAGTTGGACTTCATCTTATGCTGCTTTGGCTAATTACAGTTTTTTTTAACATCGGTGGAACTAGTTAATTGTGAACAACTATATATTTGGTTCAATGTTGGGGGTGATGTGGTGTTGATCAAAATATTAGCAAATTTCGAGAGATAGTACTTATAAATTCGTTTCATTTATGTTCTCCCCCCCCCCCTTTTTTATTGTGTGGCAAGGCTATATATGAGAATTCATAATTCAAGAACATAGCATCTTTCACTGTGATGGTAATCTTAGATTTGTTGTTATGACGGAGTAGGAAAATCAAGATGATAATTGGAAGAGATCACTTTACCTGTTGTTTGTGAGCAACTTATAAATCTAGGTCCCCTTTTGTGTCTTTTCTTCCATTAAGGAATGGCAAACATTTGAATGTGTGTTCGGTTCAATTTATCTTGGAAAAGTACTTGCTTATTTTTGTCAACTTTGCGTAAGTTTTTGAGAAATAAGCAATTCAAGAATCACTATGTTATAGTACTGACGAAATAAGGAAGGGAAACAGATTGCAAAACTTCAATAGTTTGAAAAGAAATTAGAGCAGGCAACGGAGGACTATATTTTAATGTAAATTGAAAATTTCGGACTATTTTCATTTGGGTTCATACACAAGTAAAAAGTATGAATTGCCTATATTTTAATTGCTGTTTCTTCTTGCATTAGGGATACCTTAACCTGATCAAATTGTGAGTCCATGTAAAGCTTGCCCCATTTCTTCCAGGAGAGTGGTGTAAGTGTCGGAAATAATCCAAATGTGATCCTGAGTTTCATATATTAGATAGCAATAACAAAGGTGAACACCAAATAAGAAAGAAGATTCACTAATCTATAACCTTAAGATTTTAGACTAAAAGTGTTGTCAATATTTTGTAAGTTGGACTCAGATCACATTTGTGTAATCTTTTCCTAATGAACTCCCCTAAAAAAACCATCACTAAGAGGCTCAAGCAGATAGATGAAGGGAAAATGTGATTTGAGGAAGGATTGAACCTCCAACATCAACATCAACAGCACACCCAAGTGTTACAAAACTTGTCCAAAATTTCCTCACTTTAGGCAGTGTTTCTGGAACAATTATTCATGTGTCAGACAATCCAATACACATTAGTGTCAAACACAGGGGAAACCGTGTACTAAGTTGTGTGTAGTATAAACTGACGAGTACTGAACTGAGTACAGTCCTAGGGGTTTATGTCCAAATATCACTTTCCAAGTTGAACAACTATCTACACTTATGTCTGGGATAAAGGAAACTCAACATAAAACAAAATATTAAAGCTTTTTGGAAATTCTTTTAGGAATTTAAATAACCACTAAGAAGGCAAAAAGAGAGATAAAAGTATTAGGGGACTGATTTCTCTTGATTATGAAACCAGAAACTCCCTAGATAAAACATCCTTTGAGTTGTCACTTCCAATTTCCTTGTTGCAGATCAAATTCCGTAAATTTGTTATAACCATGGTTTCTTTAGTGCAGCAACTTTACTCATAATCTACTGACAAGTCGAATTTTGTAGGTCAAATTAAGGATGTAAGGTCATGAAGTTTTGTGAATTTCAAGCAAGGATCAGACAAACTAAGCTATCTATATAGTTAACTTCATTCATAGTCGTGTTCATATCTCACCGTTGCTAGCATAAACATGAGCCGAAACAACAGCTGAATGGTGCTGGAGCATCAAAAAGCATAACGCATAGCAATTACAATTCAAACAAAAGAAAATATTCGAGAATTACTCAACTAAATTAAGTTTAAATATCATCAAAGCCAAATGAAACCATAAACTTGTGTTTGAGATTCAACTTGTATATGCGAATGCAAAGTACTCATAGGAACTTGGTAGTATAGATGCCTAAATCTCAATTAGGTGGTATGAAATGCTCAATAAAGTATTTAAATGTTTCATTCTTTTTAATATGATACCTCAGATATTGTAATAAATATGTTTATGTTTATTTGATTATGATTCTGGAATTTTGTTTGAAACAGATGGGCAATGTTTGGTTTTGCTGTTGGATTGTTAACAGAGTATGCAACAGGCTCAGACTTTGTTGATCAAATAAAGATCCTTCTCTCCAATTTTGGGATTGTAGATTTGGAGTGAATACCACAAGATTATATATACTGTCAATAGTTTCTTGTAGCTTATCCTAGCGCAAACACTGTTCATCAATTTGTTTCATCTTCATATATATATAGCAAGCAATCTTGCTTCTTTGTCTCACATTTATGAGATAACAATAGTATCATGATTTTCCTTTTCCTTTATGCTCAAACTCTTGCTATAAATATGGTAAATTAAGTACCAACATGCTGTGACATGAGTGACTGATAAGCATGTATCTTAAATTTGTGATCGGTCCATGAATCTTAAATTTCTTAGAAGAAGTCAGTTAATTTTTCGTAAAATTAAGTTTGAACATATTAGCATTGGATGATGTGTCCAGAGCCGAATATTGATAACTTCATAGTTAACCACAAAACTTTGGTGGTTTTTATTCTACTATTTGCTTGATTTTCATTGACAGTGACGTTAGACAAAAATAGAAAGGTGGCAAGCGTTGATAATTTAATATCAATGGCCTTGTATAATACCGTAAGAGTATTATCAATTTTTTATGGAATGGATTAATAGAATAAGATAATATAATAGATTACCTCAACCAAATTTGGTACTAAGCCATTTTGTGAGATAAATAAATAAATAGATTAAAGAAGAAGATTTAAGGATCTTTGAATAATTATTAAAGGAAAAATAAGTTTTTCATTGCTAACTTTTTATTATAGTATTAATGTGAACAATATTTTAGTTTTGCAATTAATTTTTATAAAAGAATACACATAGATATAGATTAGATTCCTGATGCATGTGGAATGTCATCTCAGCAAGGAATGACCGGAAAGTATATTTATTTCCTACAAATTATTTTTTCTTTAATTATTTTATATACTAGAATTAAAAATAAATAAATACTTTCTCGATTTTTATGAATAGTGTATACAATTTTTAATGAACCAAAGCAATACATTCTTTGTCCCAATTATTTGTTGACTGTCAGTAATAGAAAAATGTAACGTGGAGTTGTTCAGCTCATTTTAAGACTTCGAAAAAAAAAAGTAAACCTTCTATCTTTACAGTTTTGTTGCCGTTGAAAAAATTGAATTGTTATCTTAAAATATTTCTTAAACGAGAGTAAGGGTATGTTTGCAAAGATGGATGGGAAAGAGAGTTAGTAGATGCTGAGGGGATATAAACGAGGAAATGAAGTTATTCGATTGATAGGATGAAGAAGTGAAAGTGAAGAGATTTAAAAATAAAATTTGTAAAATTTTGTCAATGATTTGATATATGTAATAGATATAAAATAATATTTTAATAGATAAAATTGTTAAATTATAATTTTATTTCACGGTTAAAATTAGTATAAAGTAAAATATAATTATTATTATTTGTTTTAGTATTATTATTATTATTAGTTTTTTGTATTATTGTTAATATTAAGTAAAAAGACATATTTGTTAAGTTGAAATTTAAAAGGGTTGAAGAATATTTAGATAAATTCGTATTATTGAGTTGTCTTTTCTTTTTAATGTATGTCTTCGTCTATAAAAGGATGATAATATTTAATTTTCTTTTAAATTCATCTTCACATATCAACTCTAATTTCTTGAAACAAAGTTTATCTATTCTCTTAAATAATAAATTTCTAGAAACAAACACAACATAAGATCTAAGATTAGGGAATTAGGGGTGTCAAAGTGAGTCAATCCAGTTCACATGGATTGTTGACTCACCACGGGTTAAGGTAATAAAGGGTTAGCTTAATTTCTGACTCATTTTTTGTGAGTCAAAAATTTTGCAATCCACAAATTGGTGAGTTGACTCACTTACTAATATTTTTTTGTAATTTATTTTATATATTTATCGTATTACAAGAAAAGTGAATTGACTTTATTTATTTTTATAGTAATAGAATTAAAAATTTGAAATATTATTGTAAAGATAGTAGTTAAATATTAAAATATCAACCTATGTAACTTTATAAACAAATAAATTAAACAGTCAAATTATTCAAATATTAATGAAAAATATTTTAATATTTAAAAATATTAAATTATAAATCTTTATAATTAGAAGTAATAAATAATTATAATAAAAATTTGTAAAAAAATTAATAATATTTTGTTGGTAAACAGTGTGTTCACCCACCTTTAACTCGGTTTAAATTTTTTAATCCGTAAATTAAGTCAATTTAATTTAATTTACTTTTAAAATAAAAAATAAATCCTCCACCGTCGACTCAAAACCATGATAAACGAAATAGAAAACATTTCGTGATCTCTTTCTAATTTCAATAAAACTGAGCACATATGCAAACATATCGTATTACCCACTTGTAGTCTGATCATAAAATGTTTTGTTATGATAAGGATTGAAATAAAAGAGAAAAAAACAGAAACAATTGAAATGAAATAGAAAATAAAAATAAAAATAGTGAAATTGATTAATCGAAGGAAAAAAAAGAATTTTATCCGTACATAGCATAAAAATATATGAAAAATATTTTATAACAACTAAAATAGATTTTTTACTAAATAAACTATCTACCACTTTTAAAATGATATAATAACTTCTTAAAAATTAAAGCAAGAAATTAGTAGTGAGGTCATTTTCCATTTATTTCATGTACTTTTAGTAAGAAAATATTTTTGGATAGGTTTCGTAGGAACAAGTTATCTCTTTTTTATTCCTCTTCTGAGGTAGTAAATTGTATAAAAAGTAAATAAACGTGTGATGTGTTAGCATGGATATACGAATCTTGGTGGGTGTCCGTATTCTGCAAAGGTTGCCGGCTGTGGGACCCAACAAAAGAATAAAAGATCTAACATCTCTGCCACACACAGACACGTGCGCCCAACACTCACTCACGCCATTGCCTACTGTCACACTCCATATGTCTCTCCATCTTCAAAGTTTCACCCTTTCCTTTCCTCTTTCAAAACTCTAACTCTCTCTCTCCCATTCTTGGAACTGCGCAGTCATTTTCTCTCTCTGCGGAAAACCCAAAGAAGAAAACACCCCCATTGGTTTTGCCTGTGACTCAGAGTGATTACCCACAGCAACATTCCAAATGTGCCGTCCGTGGTCGGCTTCTACCATTATTCTTTGTCTCTCTCTATATCTTTCTTTTTCTTTTCTTTAGAGCTGCACTCATAGAAGCTGAAGAAATCCTGTTATGGGCTGTGTTCAGGCCAAGCCATTGGATTCGGAAGGTCCAGACTACAGGGACCTAGAGAGGTTGAAGTTGGATAATGGGTATGTCGCAAGTTCTGACTTTGTTGCTCATAGGAGATCCACTGGCCAAAGACATGACCCCAATAAGGACCACCATCACATGCTGCACCTGCATCAGAGAGAACAACCCATAAAGAATATAGTTGAGTCTGGTGTTGCCAAGGATGGTGCTGGGCATCATACGGGCAAGGTGGTTGGAAGAGAGGGGAGGCGAGTCACGCGTCGTGATGATAAGAAAGTGACAAACAAGTCTTGCTTTGAGGATGAGATGGTAGATGGGTGGCCGAGGTGGTTGGTTGATAATGTCCCTGCACAAGTGTTGGCTGGTTTGGTTCCCAGGAGTGCTGAATCCTACAAAATGATTGATAAGGTCTTTTGTTTCTTGGTTCTGTATGAATTTTGTTTATCATATGGTATGAAGGGTTGTGGGGAATTTTAAGTACCAATGTGCTTTTACAGAGTTTTTCTTGCAAAATTATTTGCTTATTCTGTGCATAGTGTATATGGTTATCTGTAGGCTCTAGCTCATGAACACGCCACATTGTGTTTGAAAAATGATTTCAGACATTTTTTGAAGGTGCGGAGTCAGTGTTCTGCAATTTATAATTTTCTCTGCTTGAATCTCATTAGAGTTCCAGGTATCTCCACTTGCTCTGAGAATAGGTGTTTTGAATTTGGCAATTTATGCAAGCAGACAGTTCAAATGTTTGTGCAATGCACGATCGATTTGAAAGCACTATTAATCTGTTGAATCGGGGTTCGATCAATTATACCATGAAAACTTAAATCAATTGAATCGTCATATTGATTTCTATCTAGATTACAGAAGTTTTTATTCGGAACGGTATTCAACTACTTCTTAAGTTTTATTGAGAAAACTAATTGACTTATGTTATTTATGTTTTGCAGGTTGGACAAGGAACCTACAGCAATGTTTATAAAGCTCTGGATAGAGACACAGGAGAAATTGTGGCCCTGAAGAAGGTTCGCTTCAATACATCAGAGCCTGAAAGCATAAAGTTTATGGCAAGAGAAATTACGATATTACAGAGACTGGATCATCCCAATGTAGTCAAACTTAAAGGATTAGCCACTTCAAGAATGCAGTACAGTATATATCTAGTTTTTGACTTCATGCAAACGGATTTGGCACGAGTTATTGCTCGTCCTGAAAGACTATCAGAACCACAGGTTAAAAGATTCTCTTTGATGCTTTGGTGATTTTAACATTTGAACCCTTTTATTCTCCTTAATGATCTTAAAAAGTTAATGTAGGTCAAGTGCTATATGCATCAATTACTTTCAGGTCTGCAGCATTGCCATGACAGGGGAATTCTTCATCGAGATATAAAGGGATCAAACCTTTTGATCGATAAAAATGGGATGCTTCAGATTGCAGATTTTGGACTTGCCAATTTCTATGGTCCAGATCATCATCAACCTCTCACTAGCCGGGTTGTGACGCTATGGTACAGAGCTCCTGAATTGTTGTTAGGTGACACAGACTATGGAGTTGGTGTTGATCTGTGGAGTGCTGGATGTCTCCTCGCAGAAATGTTCAAAGGATTCCCAATCATGCCTGGTAGAAATGAGGTGATGAAGATAATGCCTTCCTTTTATGTTCAAGTATCTTTGGCTATTTCTGAAATTCCTTTCTTTTTATATTGTCTTCTATTTCTGTTGTTCTGTATAATTTTGTGTTATGTTGTCTGCATTTCTTACTGTCTTCAATTTTCTTGATCTGCTAAGCATGAACTTTCCCTGCTTCCAGGTTGAGCAAATTCATAAAATTTTCAGGCTATGTGGCACACCATCAGAGGAGTATTGGAGAAAATTGAAACTTTCTATAACTTTTAGACCTCCGAAGTCTTATAGACCCAGCCTTATAGAAACTTTCGGGGATCTCCCTTCTTCTTCTTTAGGTCTTTTATGCACTTTGCTTGCTTTGGATCCTGCATTCCGTGGAACTGCATTCAAAGCTCTTAAAAATCAGGTTAGCAGAGTATAAAGATTGAATCTTAAAAGTCATATTCCTAAGTTATTCTGGCTCCAAACCATTAAACTACGCAGTGCACAATTCGTTTCTATGAACATTGAATCGTTTTTCCAGTTACAATTTGTTGGCTATGACTTTTCAATTTCGGACACCAATTTGCAATTCAAGTTTTCAATATATAGAATATATATACTTTATACGCGCATTAGTAACTATGTGCACTTTTTATTTGACTAATCATCTTCAATGAAAATTACGTTATATAGATTTAATGTTCTTGTGATGATTCAGTAGTAGTAGTGGCTCATTATCTTGTAGAACTAGTGCATGTAGAAAAACGCTCAAAAAATGTGCAATGATATTAAATTCAGTATGCAATTCCCAGTGAACAGCTAGGAAATAATTAAATACCTAAATTACTCCAAATTTCCAACGTACGAGTGTCTTTTGTGTGCAGTTTTTCTTTTCAAGCCCATTGGCGTGTGACCTCTCTGGTCTGCCTGTTCTCTTCAGAGAGGATGATGAGCATGTTCAGGCAAACGAACAGATCAAGTAAGTCTTTTTTAACTATAAAGGTTTCGACAATGGCTTCGGTCATTTTATTACACATATAGATATCCTTCTTCTGTTACATAAGTCGGCATCTATATGTTTTACAGGTACATGAACTCTAAAATCAGACGTTCTCGTACATATCTGGAGCGTCGTAAGAGTTCAGCATCTAAGAGGCCAATAGAGCATACTGTATCTTCTAAAGAGGTATTAAAAACTTGTGTTTTAGGTTTTCCTGTGAGTGAATAATGAAAAATTGAGATTTCCTACTGCTTGATGGAGTTAGATTCAAATTATTGGTTTCACATATTGTTTCAGGAATTGATAAGGAATGCTAAACCTGAAACTTATGCTCCAACTGAAGACATGGGTAGCACAAGTAGTACCTCATCTAGTGTAAACCCAGGAGGGGCTAAGGACCAATCACCTTTTTTTCTATCTCCATTTGGGGAATTAGATCGAAAGCTATCTCCAAAAACCCACCACCATCACCATGTTAATGTTGGTGAACAAAACATCAAAAACCTTCCTCCATTACCCAAATCTAAACCAAATGCTACCAAGAAAGATGACAGTAGATACAAACCAAACCAGTTTTTCAGGTCAGCTTCCACCAGAGAATTCAGATACTTAAAAAGAGAAGAACGTTTACTATTGGATTTTGATCATTAGGCTATGGAGAATATGTAAACCCAAAATGGTTATTTTTTATTTTAGTATTTGGTGCATTCTGAAAAACTTCACACATTCTTTTCCCTATTGCTGTGGCCTGACATTTTGATTCTTCCGTTCAATAAGCATCAGCCCAAGTTGCATGCTTGTCCAAATCTCTTTGATTAGATTGTAAATGAACTTTACTACTGTACTATACATTTCATAGGCACAACTTTATGCACATGGTTCAATTCCCCTTCAGCATCCAATAATTGATACCATAGGATACTGTATATTTATTTATCTTTTTTTGTGTGCACACACATCTCAAAATTACTCCAAAATTTAGAGCCACATCAATTTTTTGTTCGACTATACCGTTAGTCCGTTAATTTTGGAAAATGGGCATAATTTTATATATAGTAAAATATAGTGTCAATTATTTGTTATTTAAATAAAAAAAATTATTAAGAAAAGGTTAAATAATTATGCTACACGCATTCTACTATTCTAGTGCCTATATTCATGTGGGACTAACTACACCATAAGATCCTTGCACGCATGAAATATTACGAATGCAACTGATGAGTGCCTAGCATTATTGCGTAGTAAATAGACAACCATCAACGGGAAAACAAAAGTAAAAATCTAAATAAATTCTTCGTTTTATTATTGAGAGAAGAAAATGCACTGAATTGTTCTATCTTTTGGTTCTGCTTTTTTATACAATTTGTAAAGGAAGAAACTTTCTCACAATTACTCACAAAATTGTCAACTTGAAAAAGGGAAGAAAGAATGAATGTAGAGCTAGAGACATACAATTGGGTTTGGAACTTGCAATTGATCGTTTCACACTGCTGTATCAATAATTAAAGCAAGCATTTGCTTATTCATATCATTATCAAGCTTAGGAAATTTTGGTTGTCTACATCATACGTGACGATCTGTGAGTTGGGGTGTCACATTCCATGATACCCTTGTCTAAATCTCTATTATCCTTCCTACTTGTTTGTTTCAATCCTTCGTCGTTTTCTGTTTCTCATAATCAATTGAAAGAGTCTAGTCATTGAATTTGGATTTCATGATTTCAAAGTTCGATACTGAGTTTGGAGGGTTAAAGTTGCGAATTTCGAAGTAAAAAGGTAACTATGGGACTCATACAAATTTGGTCAGAAACCATCCAATTCTTTTAATCACAGGGTTTCTTTGAACCATGTGTGGTATGTCGAACATTGAAAATCCAACTACAGATATGAAGATTGTAACAAGGGTCGTTTCTTAGGCGTTTTTGGATAGAGTGAAAGGAAAAAATAAAATTAGGCAGGTTGAGGCCAGACCTGTCTTCATCTTGAAAAAAGTCATCAACAGATATTGCAGCCACTTATGTACTGTGTTTAAATTGCAGATATTGAAACATGATAAGTACCATCACCAAACTTATGACCAGGAATTAATAAATATGTATTTGTCTTGCAAAAGTGAAGGATAAACTAAGTTGACTCTTATACCAAGAAGCAGGGAATGTTTTAAGTTACTTTATTACCTGTATTGGATAGGCCTCAAATATGTAGTTTCTAGAACAAAACATAGAGCAAAGGTGTTTATTGTTAAAATTGTAAAGTAGGAAACCGTGTTAAGATTTTTACTATTTCAGATCATTGGATAAGAAGTTCAGAACAGAGATCACACATCCAAAACAGTTTATTACTAATCACAGTTTTCAGAAATATTTTGAATCCTTGCTCGTTGATACAAAGCATTCTAGTTAGTTCTCCCTCGTACCAAAAGACCAGCCAAGAAACCCTTGATTTCAGAACAATTTATGTTCCAACCTAGCCACTGCTCTCTCATTTTTTATGCATAACATCTTACCTCACAAATACACCACTGCAATATTTCCTTCACAAAGGCCTTACCTTCAAAGTCTGATATTACTGAAGACATGGTAGCACTTGGTGATAGTTCACACACCATAGCGAATGTCACTGAACTTGTTCTTGATCCACTTGAAGCTGTTTCTGACACCACTTTTAAGCTTTCCTTCCACTGTCAACACATTATAGGCCTTGATTCTCTTCTTCCTCTTGAGCTCTGGATCATTTGATGTACTAAACCCACTTCCCTTCTGGGTCGGCCCATTGAAATTATATGAGTTGGACCGATCTCTGAAACCAAATTCAGTGTAAGAACAGGAGTATTCAGGAAAAGACTTGCTTTTCTCCATCATCTAATCCACCAAGTTTCAGAAAGAGAAAAAAAAAAAAAAAGTTCTCTTTGATCTCTCAATGCATGAAACATGAAATATTTGTATTACATAGGCAAAAATGGACAAGCTGGTAGAGGGTTTTTAGAGGGAAGAGGTACATCATGATACTGTGTGGTGGCACCCCATGTGTGGTGTTTGAGAATGATGAGGGTCATTGGTAGTGTGGGAAGTGGGGCACGCTTTGTAGAAATAGGAGATGCCACCATCTACACTAGTGATGACACAATATCAATTCTCATGCCCACCCTTTGTAGTGGGGGGTCCCAAGTTTGTTGTTTTATTTAGTTTTTGATACTGAGATAAGGCACTAGGCTATGCTTTGAACAAATGCTGAATTGCCATTTGCAAGCTATTATACATTCACACATTTATTTTTGTTTGGTCGCGCCAAACTTCCACTGTCCCAACCATTTCTTAATGAAAATCAAATGGGACTCATCTCTCTCTTTATGTCAAAATCAGTGCCTTAGTGCTCTGTGGTCCCTCATGCAGATCAAAGATTGAAAAGATTATCTTCATCTGTTTGCTTTGGTTCAGAAATTATCTATTGCGATTATGATCTCTTATATATATGATTGACCAGTTTAGTATCATTATTTTTTGCACAAATGGGACAAAACCATCTCTGCTCCACATTTTCTGATCAAATGTTTGATGAATTTCATAAAGCCTTTCCGTTCGGAATTATCCATTAAATTTTTAATGGTTTGAACACAAATAATTGAGGAAGTCGCATCACATACGAAGTTCCATGCTCAAACCTCTACTTTCATTAATGAAATTCTTTGTAGTAATACGTTGTACAGATAATACAAAGAGAAATCAGAATCTGTGTATGATTTGATTAGAGTAGACTTGTATTAGAAAACTGAAAAATAGAGACTCTGATACACGGTAGACCCACATGTATTATGGTATGGGTACAAAATCAAGTGGCCTATAAAAGCTTTGGTTCTCCGTATTCTCATAGCCTCCAAAATATATTTATAGCTTCTGAATGAATCACTTGGTCGATTTGGTCTACTCAGCAAGCATCTTCATGAATCTTCTCAAGTTGAAGAAGAAAAGATTGCCAAAATGAAAGTATAATGGCCATAAAGAAATCAAATTAAGTCAAATATATATAGTCTGAATGAATTATTTGAGAATTGGTATCTTATTGAATCCAAAAGTAGAAAACCTAGCAAGCCTCTACCAAAACAGATACCGAAAAGGGACCTTGCTAAGTTGATGGATCACTTGAGCAACCTATGCATGAAGGTTTATGCTCCCTTCCTTTCCTTTTTTACCTTTCAGCCTATGCTAATGAATATTCTAATGTTCTGATTTTACATTTAAGGGAATAAAATCCAATGTTTTTTACATAGAATACCTATCATACGTAAGTCTTTATTCTCATTTAATGTTAAAGGACGTGTAGGTGTAGACATATATGATAAACCTTAATGTTGTAGCTGTTGAAATTATATATGTATTGGCATGGATCCAAGTAAGACAACAAGACAAGACACTCTTATTGTTCATGCTGAAAGCAAATTAACATGCAACTCATAATTAACCTGGTTTTGCATTGACTAAAGTTGGGTGAGTGCATCTTCTCATTAACCTAAAGTTTATTACAGCAAGCAAAGCATCATGATGCTGATACCAGAAGCATCTCTCTCCCTTGGCATTTCAGCATGCAGTACTGGTGATTTTTTTAACATAAATCCTTCAATATTTGATGACTCATAACAATGATTGATCCACATTGCATTGCTCAGTTACCTATTCTGATCCAATGATGATATGCCATTATTTCATTTTTTAAAGTTAACTAGACTTTTCCCTTTTAGTTCTAGGCATGCAGATAAAGACTTCACATGACTCAAACTGTTCTTCAGATGGAGTGGAGTGAATATGTTGCAAACTGCAATCATGTTTTGCCTAGCGTTATCTCTTTCTCTGTTTTTCTTTTTTCTTTTTTTCTTTACACTGTTATGATCATTTCATGAGGGGAAAACTATACATCAAATTAACAGTATGTGATCCACAACATGCTTATTGCAGAGTAATTTATACAAACACCTTGGTGTGATCTTTCTTGAAAAACAGGCTATTTCGAATTGAAAGTGGAAGAGTAGAACATAATATTAGTTGTTAAAAATTGTAATCATGGATCATTTTAATCTTTAAAATTACGAAGAAAGAAACTTCCTTTTTGTGAAAATAGAAAAGAAAGTTTTGATTAAGATGAGAGAAATAAGTAAAATTAAAAAAAGTTTGTAGAGTGAAAATAAACGAAGAATAAAATTAAGGATGTCTCGTTCTTAGTCCCCCAATCTGCCTACAGTATTATTAAGCACCCACTTTCTTGTCTCTTTCCTTCTCTTCATTTCACTTTCCTTTATTCATTTCCATTCCACCTAATTGCTACTTTCCTATTTTCATGCTACTTCTTCCCCATCCCAACATTAATTTCCTTTAACCTAATTCTCATATAATGCTTTATTACCTAAGCTTCTTCTTTAACCTTTCTCCATTCATTATTCTCATTTCGTTTTCTAAATTTGATTTGATATACCACCACACCCTGTCGTCTAATTAAACGAAATATAGGCTCACAATAAATCATATTCATTCTGCTATTAATATTTTTAATTGGGAAGTTTATATAATATTTACTTTTGGAAAAAATTCAATTTAAACATTGTTCAACTATTATAACAGTTAAAAAAAACAAATAAAATAAAATTATAGTATATAAATACGTAATTGTGATGGAAAGGGATAGTTGTCTCCATGAGTGTTCTTGTGGTTGAAGTTTGGGGTATGATCACTGCCCTGGAATTTGGTTGGCTCAAATCCATTTCTAGACTGTGGAATGACTGTGATTCCCTTCTATCAATTCCATTCAGATTGCTATTAATTAATGCCTGTCATAATCATCTTCACCCTCTCTTGCATTCATTTTCTTCTATTCTATTCTATTCCCACCTTTCATTTTTCCTTAGTTTCACTCTTTTTCGCCCTTTCACCCCTTGTTACCAAAAAATGACATTCCAGAGAATCCAAGCCCACAAAATTACGGGCTAATTTGAACCAGGCCCGATATAGACATTTCATAATTTGGGCCGCATGATCTGCTAATGCAAAAATAAAAAAATAAAAAAAATTTGGAAAGAAAGATTTGGTCTGAACGGATAATACTACAGCACACCCAAAAGAACCCACCAATCCACAACAAGTGTTCTTGACAGAAGATGAGAGGGATGAGTTGAATCATTCTTCCAATCACCATTTTACTATCAAGGAAGTTATGTAGAAGATATATTGTGCGCACGATGATTAAGATGTGTATACATGCAAATGAGAAGGTCTCATTCAGATTTTTCAATTTATTAAAACTCAAGTGCGTACAAGAAACAAGGGTTTACGCATTATTCATGGTCTAACATATACAAGAAACACGACCCGGTTACATTTCGATGAATTCCTGGGCCACATTTTCCACGACGGAACTCAAGAAGGAGTTGCTATTGGCATTCCTGACGGAGCAGTTGGCACGAATCTCCCCTTGATTTCCGGTGAGCACACTGAGCTGACCCATCTTCAGCATCGCGAACACAAACTTCTCAAAGAAGAGAGTCTGGTTGATGGCAAAGCTGGTGACAATGTTTCTGGTCCTCTTATCGGTGTAGAGGTCTTGGTCGGAGGTGAACAGGCCCTGTCGGTTCATGAGGTCAACGTAGTACCTGTTGTCGAAGACGTTGGGGGATCGAATGTCCAACACTGTGGTGTTGTCGGTGGTGTCGGTGGGGCAAGTGAGTCTGAGATTTTTGCCAAAGGTTTTGTCCATGACAGGGTCCTGTGAAGGGTAGAGTCTGTTGGTGAAAGAGCTGCAGTGGCTGATGCCTATGGTGTGGCCACCGGAGAGGGATACCACATCGGTGGGGTCGAGGTTTTTGGTGGCGAGGGAGTTTAGGATGGTGGTGGTGTTGCTTGAGGGCGGTGGAAGGTTGTCCAATGTCACTTCTCTAGAGGCAAAGGTTAACCCATCTCTCCTTCCCAAGGGAATCTCGTACTCTGGTCCCCCTGACTGTGTGATTCATAATAAACAAACAATTTGGATACATGATCAATAAACAAAAGGAGAAAGAATCCTTTTATGTATTTTTTTTTTCATTAATATGAATGGTTCCATTTTCTTCAACATGTATTAACTACTTGTAACCAGTTTGTTGATTTTCTTGTATGTATTATAATGTACAAAAAGAAGCAGTTGCATTTGCATTACTGTATTGAATAAAACATACGTACTTCATTATTCCAATGAAATGACACACCCTTAATTGATTGAGAAAAGAAAGAGAGAGGGAAAAGTAGTATATTTAAAGAATGAAAATTATTTAATTTATTTTTAAATAAAAATATATTATTTTGGTGTGTATACGTTTTAACGATAAAAGGTATAATGGTATTTTAAATATTTGCTCCTTTTTAACTACTTTTTTTTTTTTCAAATTGGAAGGAAAGGATTGTATAATAAGGGACCATGATATTGTTTTCTTAACCTCAGGTAGGGACTTATTCTTTTATAATTTCGTATTCTTTCTAATGTTTATCATGTCTTTTTCTCGTACTAACGTGTTTTTCTCTTATCAAACAAAAGTTGTTGTTGTGAATAAATTGAAATATTTACTTATGTGTTTTTTTATCTTATGTTTATTTCTTTTAAATTTAATGATAAAATGATTAAGTTTGGGAAGAAGAAAAAGTGTTTTTAGTTTCATATTTGAATTAAAATTAGTTTTAGTTCATACACTTCTAGAAAATATGTAACCTTCGTCACTTCCCTCAATTTTCTTCGTTAGATATAAAGTCACATTATGACCAAAACATATTTTTCTAATTTTATAATTATAATTTTTAAAATTATTTTTTTGAACTCAATTTTAATGATAAAATAACTGTCAATCAATATATATTTTTATATATTTTATTATAATTTTGTTCTAAAAAAACGTATAATATATATATATATATATATATATATATATTTTATTATAATTTTGTTCTAAAATAACGTATAATATATATATATATATATATAAATTATTTTTCATTTCGATTTTTAAAGGATGTGAGAACATGGAAAATGATAATAACAATTATATTTGTTGTCATATTTTTCAATAATAACTAATATCCAAACTCTGAATAATATTCAAAAGAAAAAAAAAAGTTAGTTTGATTTGAGAATAAAAAAAGATTATATAGAGTTGTTAAGAGAATAAAAAGAGTGTGCCAAAATAATGGTACTTACAAGGAAAACAGAATCGCGTGCAGCGAGGGCAGTGATATCAGAACATGAGACGACTCTTCCACAGCTCTTCTCTAACAGACCACGAATCCTTTCGATGATCCTAAAAGCTTCGGCTCTCAAAGTCAAGTTTGGTGGCGCATCTTTCTCACTCGGCCCACTTGCAGATCCATCTAATAAAACTGACCCATCACATCCCTACATGTTTAAACTTTTTCGTTCCCGTCATGACGTTGAAAATAATTTAAGTCAAGATATAATAGATAAAGTTAAATATTATATAAAAGTAAATATTTATAACAGATGATTCGAAGTGACTAATCTTCGTAATTATATCTATAACAAAAAAAAATCATCAAAATGACGAACAAAATGAGAGAAGATTATTAGAAATAATCTCATATTATTATAATAGACAAAATTAAATATTATATAAAAATAAAGATTCATAACACCGTCGTTTTAAAACTTTTAGATTAAAATGGTCTCAAATATATTATATGAGGAAGACCAATATCATATATATATATATATATATATATATATATATATATATAAAATATAGAACTATAACCATAGCGTAAAATATAAACTCATCAATTTTTGTAGACCCAAATCAATCAATCTTTCGTAACAGCTAAATGTGGAATAATTTCGCCTAATGCAAGGGACACACGAGTACCAAGTGTTTGTGTTTATGTTTGTGTGGTGTGCTTTTTCACCATTATTCTGTAAACTAGTGTCTGATTAATTACCTGAACAAAGCAGTCATGGAAGTGAAGGCGAAGCAAGCCAGCAGCTTGAGCAATGTCCTTCGTGAAGACCCTTTTGAGCTCAGTTCTAACGATGGATTTAAGGTTAGGGCAAGTTTTGGTATAGAAGGTATACGATAGACCTCTCACAGTAGGAGGCCTGGCTTGTGCCTCACACACTTTGATTACTGAAACACAAAGAAAGATAGAGAGTAGAAGAAAGCTGAAAATAGCATTCTTATTACAAGTAATAGAAGCCATGATCAAAAGTAGAAAGGTAGTAATGGGTTCAGATATAGCAAGGCATATTTATAGAAAAGTAGCGAGTGTGAAGAATGGAGCAGTGGGAGAATGTGAATAATATAAAAAAATGGAGTTTTGTGTGAGGATTCTAAGCAGCCGTGTGGTTGGTTCAACGACGTCTCTAGGGATGGCAAAAATACCCGTGCCCGCGGATATCCGCGGATAAAATCCGCGATGGATAGTTACTACCCGCGGGTAATAAATACCTGCGGGTAGCGGGTAGCGGGTATTTTAATACCCGCTTATAAACGGGTCGGGTACGGGTATCATACTATCCGTACACGCGGGTACCCGTTACCCGCAAAAAAAGTAAAATTAAAATTTAATTTATATTTTATTAAGTTAAATTTAATTAAAATTAGAAGTAACAATATATTTTATTATGTCAAATTTAATTATAATTATAATTTAATTTAATTTATATTTTATATTTATAATTTGATATTAAAAAATTTATAAAATACATATTTTTTTAAATATTTGCGGGTATCGGGTATCCACGGGTACCCGCGGGTTTTAAAAATATCCGCGGGTATTTTTTAAACGGATACCCGGCGGGTAAACGGGCGGGTAACGGGCGGATTTTTTTTTAGCGGGTCGGGTACGGGTATCATACTATCCGTGCCCGACCCGACCCGTTGCCATCCCTAGACGTCTCCAGAGGAAACAAATGTTAGACAATGACGAGGCAAGTGGACCAGATGAGATTTAATCGAATACAAGCTATATTCAAAGAATAATAATATTTTAACTTATTTATTTATTTATTTTTAATTTATTACTTCAATCATTTTTTTATTATTTTTATATAAAAATTTGAAAATAATTAAAATAATAAATTAAAATATCATTATCACAGTACGTGTCAGGATTTTCATCCTTTAAATTTATTACTGCAACTGCATAAATCTCCTCCATCCAATATTCTTTAACATAATGTCTAAAATTTATCTACTTTTAATATTAGTTTCTCTTACAACTGAACAGGCCGTCGTGTACATTGAATAACTTCAATTCAACTTTGATGGCCATCAAATCTCGTGCTTTTATGTTTTAAATTATTCTTTTTCAGCCAGTTTTATTCCAAATTCCTTGAAAGTAAAAAATAAGCGGAAAAATACGCATTTTATAAAGTTTATTTTTAATAGCTAATAATTTTAGAAAAGTAATAATTAAAAAAAAAAAAAAACTAGAGGAGTTTGGAAACCTTACGCAAAGCTCTATAGTTTGATATCTATTTCAATCTCATCAATATATAACTTTTGTTGCTTTTTATTACTTTATTGTACTATTCTTTTTATATCTATAGTTTGCTCTTTTGGTATTTTCTATGTAGTTCCATACGCCTTTTTGAAACATGTTTCAAAATTGCTTTACTTATTACTTTACTATTATTTAATGTTTGATTATAATAAAACATCACAGTATTAAAGCAAGCACACAAAATGACTAGGGAAATTAATTTCTTTCACCTACGTCACATTATTAAAGGCAAGCACACAAAATGACTACAAAAATTAATTTCTTTCACCTAACGTTATCAAAAGTCTCAAACCTAGTCTATATAAATGAATTCACTCGCTTTGTTTTCTTTGCCTCATTTGATTTTTTTATAGAATAAGGAAAACTTATATATTTCTCAAAATTTCAACTAAATAGTTATAATATTTTATTTTATTTTTATGCTGGAATGAATGCACGTATAAATCAATAAATATCATGTTAAACTTAAAGATATACTTAAAAAAATAATAATTAATATTATTCTGAATTTTAGAAATAACAATTAAATATAAGTAAAAATCTTTTAAAAAAATTGACCATTTAAAAAACTAGAGGAAATAATTAAAAAACCTTCGAATAGTTTTGTTTAAAAAAAATAAATATCCTCCCGGTTCTGCCATCTTCATGTCATTTAATCCACACATTTTTTTGTGACGATATATTAAAGCAAGCGACTTGTGTGCAGCTTTATCCAAGAAATATACACAAAAGGATAAGACTATGAGGCCCGTGTGTCAACTTTCATTGAAACCTAAACTTCAAGTTAGGTAAAAAAAAAGGAATTTGTTAAAGTATTACATTAAATTTTTTTTTCCTCGTCTTTTATTGAAAATTGAAATTAATTTTAAATTTTATTAAAAATTGAAATTAATTTTAAATTTTATTAAAAATTGAAATTAATTTTGAATTTTATTGAAAATTAAAATTAATTTTTGTTCAAAATGTTAGTTTAACTTAGTCCTCTAATTTTAGAATATATCTTAATTTAGTTTTTTTAACTTTTATTACGTTTATTTGATGTTTTAAATGCATTTTTTCAGTTAGTATTGAAACAAAAATGTGTCAAAAAGATATAGGCAACTCAAATGTTATCCTGATATGTGTTTGTAACGTCAAATAAACTCAACAAAATGAGTTTAAAAGGACTAAATCCATATATTTTAAAAATTTTGTGAACTAAATTGGATCAAAATTTTGAAGAGAGACTAATTCAAATTTTTACGAAAAGTTAAGAAACAAAAAACATATTTAAACCTTTATAATATTACAACTCTTAAATACCTTTGTTAAGAAACTAAATATTAAAAATAACAAATATTTAAGTCAATATTATTTTTATTATAGTTTAGGTATTTTTGTTATAATTTTCTCTCTTGTTTTCATATTCCTTTAAAAGAATACCACAATACCATTTCTAAAATAATTAAACTTAATTTCTTAAACACATAATTTTCCATCAGTTTCCATTTTAAAAAAATAAAATTTTATTGTGATGATCTGCATATAAGTTTTACACAGTAAAAAGAAAAAGTCATATGAACTTTATTTCTGATTGATTAAAATTAATTACACTAGACTTAGTACATGAAAGTTTGTGACTTTTATTTGATAGAAAGTCATATAACAAAAGTACATGTTGGACTTGAAGGCATGATTGAGATCATTGGATGGAAGTCTGGGTCATTGAAATTGAAATGAAATTAAGGGACATTTTCAATGCATGAAAATGTTATACGAATGGAAATTATAATTTGAGATTTAATATAATAATAAATATTGATAATTTTAAAATTTATATAAATATTAAAATTATCTATATTTTTTTTAGATAATTACTTATTCCTAATTTATTTTTTATAATATAATTATTTTATTTTTTAAAGATTAATCGTTACTTCTATATATTTTTTATAAAATTATTTTAACACTTATTTGTTTTTCTTTTATTTGTCTTAGAGTATGTTTTGATATAAGATATGCAGTAAAGAAATATTTTGACACTCTTATAATCATTTATATTCAAATAAAGTAAAATAAATTATGCAATAAAAATAAAACTATGTCCTAATTTTGGGATGTATTAGACCCTAAACGTGAACTTAACGTTCTGAAGACTAAGGTGATAACATTTTATAAATTTAATAAAAAGGTTTATTTTAATAATAATTAAAAAATATTTTTTATAATTACAAGATAATAATAATAACTAAATAAATAAATAATATTTGGCCGCCTTCTATAAACTAACACGCTGTGAACATATTCATTATTCTTCTCTTTTTTTCGACTTGTTAAATCCAACGTGGCAAAACATGGCTTTTAATTTTTATTTTTATTTTTTCATTTTGAGGTTCAATTGGTTGATTTTAAATTAAGAAAATGAGAGTATAAAGGGTTTAAAACTGGTAACCACAGTAAGCAGTAGTAAGAAAAAAGGCAACCAAGTGAAGATAGAACGAAAGTAAGGATTAGACGTTGCAGAAACGGTCACTAATTTATTAAGTTAAGAAACGAAGATTCCTTAATGTCAGATGTGACCGCGTAAATCCACAGCATCTTCCACCACAGAGGTCACCACCAAACCCTCCCTCCCCTTGTTGGCCACCGAGCATTTGGCGCGAATCTCTCCTTGTTTCCCCGTCAACACATCCAACTGACTCAGCTTCACCACCGCATCGGCAAAGCTATTGAAGAACAGTTTCTCATTGGAAGCAAAGGACTTCACAATCCCTTTTGTCCTCGAGTCGCTAAACAGGTCCTGGTCCGAGGCGAACAGGCCCTGCCTATTCGCAAGGTTCACGTAGTACTTGTTGTCGAAAACGTTCGGGGTTCGCACGTCCAGCACCGCCGTGTTCGGAGCCTGCGCACTCGGACACGTATTGCTCAGGTTCTTCGCCAAGGACGGCTCGATTGGTGGGTCCGTCTGGTTGATCCGGCTGAAGAATGTGGAGCAGTGGGCCCGCCCGAATGTGTGCGCGCCGGAGAGCGCCACCACGTCGGTGGTGCTGAAATTTCTGGCCGCGAATGTTTCGAGGAGCTGGCCGGTTCTGAACGACGGCGGTGGAAGGTTTCTTGTGGCGTTTATACTGAAGGTTAGACCGTCCTTTCTTCCCAGTGGCACTGCAAATCTTGGACCTCCAGTCTAAAACCAAAGTCAAAAGAGAAAAACAAATATTATCATTAATCATTCTTATACATATAAACAATACTCATTGATTCTTTAATTAAATAGTTAAGATTCTTTGTACAATACCTTATGGCACGCTCTCTTAAAAGTATGGAGTAATAATTAATAGAAATAATATTTTTTGATTAAAGTGGTGTGGTTCTTTGTACCAACAGACGAAAAAGAAGAGTGTTGTCGTAGTCATTCTAGTAGAGAATAATTGTACCCTTCTTTTTAGGTCATAGTGCTGTCGATGATGATCAATAAAATATGACTTGGTCAAGAGAAAAAATTATTTTAACTTTTGTGGAATATTTTTAAATGTCAACAAAGGAGAAAAAATACATATTAGTAGAAGTTTCTGTACAAATATTTATAAAAATAAATAAAAATTAGTTTAGGAGTAAATTAATTCAAAAGTTTCCATGAATTTACCAGAGAAACAGCTTCACGTGCTGCTAGAACAACCAGGTCAGCGCAAGAGACAACTCTTCCACAGTGGTTATGAACAAGAGATCGAAGGTCTTCAATAGTCTGCAACGCCTCTGGCCTTATCCCTATGTTTGCCGGTTGACTCTTTTCATTAGGACTTCCGTCCAACAATATCGACCCATCACAACCCTTCACCAACATCATCAAATATTCAAAATATTATGTAAAAACCATCCATGCATGGAATATATTACACCCTCACGTGGAGATATATCCTTATATAATATCAAAAAATATTAGTTAAGGTAGGCTTTAACCTGACCTGACTTTGATATCGTGAACTTTAAATTTAATTCAATCTCACAAAATCAACTTATAAAATAAAAATTATATCTATTTATATATTATAAATTAGCCTTATCTTTAATTGATGTAAGATTTCTAACACAAGTTCTTACAAAAAAAAAGTTGGAGGTAAATACCTGAACAAAGCAGTCATGGAAGAAGATCCTGAGTAAGGCAGGTGCTTGACCAGTGTCCTTCTTGAACACCTTCTGGAGATGGGTTCTCACTATCGTCTCAAGCCTGGGACAGTTCCTGAAATAGTGGTTCCATGAGAGTCCATCCACAATCGGAGGCCTTTCAAGTGCGTCAGAGGAAGCCAAAACTAAGGAAGAAAGCAAGAAGAAAATGGTAGCAATGGCAGTAACACTACCCATCATTGTTTTGGTTAAGTGATACTTCAAATTAGAGCATGTATCCACTTATTTATAGGACTTTCTCTAAGTCTCTTTCCCACTCAATCAGAGAGTGGCACGTTCATGCCTCCCACTTTGTTTCATTACATGTGAATTGTCATCATTTTTTCACAAATATTAAATCAAAAGGTAATATATAAAGTATAAAATCACACCTACGGAACAAATAATGGAGACGACTAGTAGAAAGTATCTATTAATGGTGAATCATTTTTTTTGAAATGTTCAGGTTTTTACTGTCTATATCGGTATTCAATAATTTGTATACACTTTCAGAATATACAGTCAACTTTTTAATTAAAAAACATTGCCTTTGTATAAAAAATATAAACAACAACTTTTTACAAAAGTTTTTTATACTATTATTTTACTTTATAAGCCAATTCATTTGCTTAATAATTTATTTAAAATTCCTCTATAAAATTAAATTCAGTAAAAGATAAATTTTGTCTCTGAAAAACTACTTCAAAAGTGAATTACAAAATAAGACATTCAATTATGGATTTAGATCTTAAATTACAGTACACAAAAAAAATATAGTTGCTAAAATAAAACATTAAAATATACGCACCCGCCGTGTTGGTAAGTAAAACTGTGATTTTAGAGTATGATTCGAGTGGTGGTAATTAAGTCTTTTTTTCTTTTCTTTTTAAGAAATGACTTTTAAAATATAAATTTGTTTGATTAATTTAGGGTTAAATTGGTTGTTAATTTAATGTATAATTTTTAGGCCGATTTTAGAAGCTAAAAATGTAGTTTTTTTTATGAAAAATATGTTTAGTTTTGTTTGTATAAGTCAAGTTTGTTCTTAAAAGTATATTTGATTGAAAAGATGTTTGTATAAGTCAAGTTTGTTCTTAAAAGTATATTTGATTGAAAAGAAAAAAAGTATATAATTATTGGGATCAAATTCATTTTTATCTTTATCGTTATGTGAATATGTAATTTTATTTTCTATATAAACTTAATTACATATTTAGTCGTTTAATGGTTCAAAACTAAACCATCATGATCTACTATTAAGAGATATTATAATGTTTTGTGAGAAAATTGCTGTAGTTACTCAGCTATTCACCTACAATATATATATATATATATATATATATATATATATATATATATATATATATAACATAAAATATATATAAAAATTTTTTTTTAAAATATTTTAATATATATCGGTATCAAAGTCGTACATTGACCGAATTATAACCAATAAAAAGTAGATTTACGCCTACTTTATGAATTAGATTAAAAAATAATATAAAATTACGTTTTAAATTTAAATCACTTCATTTCAAACTACTTCTATAACATCTATTTCCAATCAAATTTACCAATATTCAGTCAAATACAAAAACATTCAACCTTCAATTATGTTTTAAAAAATCAATATTAAAATCATATTATTTGTTCCCAATGTTTACTTGTATTTTCCCTTTCAATTAAATAATGAATATTTATAAATATTTTGTGATGGGGGTGCAGAAAGAAATTTGATGGGTGAAGGAAGAAACAGCCTCAAATTGCACTTTTCCACGGCCCAACCCAGTCCACCTCTCAAATTTATCTCTCCTTTTAGTACAAGAAAAACTGGACAAAAAGTACTATCTGCTACATTTTAAGTGACACCATGAGACAAATTTTGTCATAGTCTTTAAAAACATAATTGGATTTAAAAAAAAAAAGATAAAAAGGAAAATGAAAATGTAGATATAAATAATAAAATAATGTTTAGAATTTATAATTTTTATAAAATATATATTTATACCTTAGCCAAACTTTGATCCATAACTTAAGTTTTTCCGTCTACTCTAGATATGGGGGTTGTGTATTCTTAAAGGACTTTAATTTATATATATATATATATATATATATATATATATATATATATATATATAAAAATTATGCAATATGAAAGTAAAACATAATTTTAAATTAAAAAATAGTTAAAAAAACATTTCAAAATTTTATTTTGATTTTCAAATTATACAATTTGAAAGTTTTTAAAAAAAAAAATTAAATATAAGCTTTTTGGTCTATTGGACTCAGCCTTGATGCATTTGTTTCTGTTGACGGAATTAAAAAATTTTATTGATGATACAGAAAGTACAAAAAAGGTAAATAGAATGTTGGAGAGATTTAGAAAAGTAGATATATAATAGATGGGTAAAGTGATAATCCATTATTTAGTTAATAGTTTATCATAATTTGGTTTTTAAAAAATTATTAAAATAATTATATATAATTTCTTATCTATTCTTTTCTTATTCTCTCTGAGTAGTGATGATTATAAAGAAAATAAGAATGGTATGGTTAACTAAATAAGTAGGGAACCAAAAAGTGGGAGAACACTTTTTTGGAATACTTGAATTAATTATTAATTATCCATGAGGGAGCAGAAGACTCTGGTGCAAACTATATAAATATTGTAGGCGCGAATGACACGGTCTTGTGTGTATAAGTGGCCTAAATTATAATTCAAAATCAAATTATAAAAAATAACATGCAATTATAATGATTTGTGATTTAAATATTATGATTCCTGTCTTTGTGATAATGACTTACAAGTGCTACCGATATAAAATAAATAAATAAAAATAAGTGTAGATATAATATTTGAGTCAACCAAACTTTGCCATAAATAATGTTTTGTTTACTCTCTTGAATTTTTATTACACTAGTAAATAAAAGAGAGAGGAAATTTTGATAAATAAAAATAATAGTAAAAGTTAAATATATAAGATATAATATATAATATACAATATATATATATATATATATATATATATATATATATATAATGTACTATAATTTTAAAATATATATAAATTACATATCAAAATATAAAATTAAAGACTTTTGAGAAAGTCATAGGTCCCTTAATAATAACCAAGTTTGGCCAATATTCACCATGTCATAACAAAAATAAAGACTCAACGAGATTAAAAAAATTTAAGAAAAATGGTTAAATTATCTATCCTATATAATTCACCATCAATATGAATATGGTGTACATCATTAAACTCTTCTAGTATGATGAAATAAAGAATTAAGAAAAACGGAAGAGCATGAAGTTTTTTAAATTAAAAATATGGAAAATTTTAGTTTATTTTTACCGATATTTCCTTCAAGAAACAATGTTTTTTCGATAACTTTTTCTCTAATTTTTTCAGGAAAATATAATATAAACAAGTTTTCTATTAGCTTTTATTTTTAATAAATATTTGAAAATGTTTATCCAAGATTGTTGAGAAAGATAATTAAAGATATATTTAATATCTTTCAACACTCATCTTTTTTATATAGAGTGTGCATGAAAAAGTTAGACATCTTACATATTTCCTTCCATTATTCATTCATACAGAAAACAAGTGATAAAAGAATATAATATTATTTTTTTTGTTATTTTTTTATGTTTATAAAAGTAGAAGTGCTTATATATTTTTATCACTACTAAAGTTTACCTTAAATTTCATATACATCGACAACCTTCGATATTAATTTTTCGCCTCATACTTATGTCATGTTTATGGAAAGTCCATAGTTATTTGAGAAAAGATAATCCACTTGATAGACACATATTTATATTAAGCACACCTTTTACTTCAATTTATATAACTTATTTTCAAACATATAAATATATTTTTATTCTTCAAACAATAACTTATATTTTCTATTAGTCTCAATTTTATCAAAATAAGTGACGTCGTCTTTTTTTTCCTACCTTTCACCACACCTTAATTTTTTCCTTTATAATTATATTTCAAAGTTTATAATATATATATATATATATATATATATATATTTTTAAAAGTAAATCCTGAAGATACAAATGGAGAAGTAGGAAGTTAAAGAAGTTAACCTAAACAATTAAGAAGACAAGAACATTTCAATTGTTTCAATTAATTAAAAATATCTAGCTAACTCATGACATCGAACAAAAATGTAATTTAAAGCGAAAATCATCGATCTCATAAAGAGTTAAAGTACAAATTTACAATATTTATTGCATGAAAGAGAAAAGGAAACAAAAATAAAAACAAGGAGGAATATTTTTTTTTTCTTTTTCCGGTAATGGTTAGTTGTTGATTTTTTTTAGCCGTAGAAATTGAAGATATAACCTCTTCCGCTTTTCCTTTTAAAATTTATCAAATTAATTTTATTTCTCTAAATTATCAGAAAAAGATTTTATCCACAACCTTCTCCTTCCGTCCCTTTCTTTTAACTACTGTACTACTTTAATATTTCAAAAGATAAGGAATTAATAGATAAACCAGAAATGGAGGGTTCAAATCCAACTTATCGTGACTTACATCTTATACTTGATATGACACTCATAAGCATGAGTGACTAATTTTCTTTTCAATTATCTATCAACTTCTTCTGTATATTATTCTTGATTCATATATGTGCTATCATTCTGTTCAATGTTACAGGGTTGACTCTGTTCCTGTGATGCTAAGGTGACTTTATCACATTTTTTGAATTTTGGTATAGATCCAAGTTGGAAACCATGATCTAAATCTAAGCTAAATAAAATCATCTAATAACTTTGAATGGCAGAAATAAATTTAAACTAATTTGTTGAACTGGTTTTGAACTTAATATAAAGATTTTGTTTTGATGATTTGAAGAATCACTTGTCACAATAGAATTTGTAGAAAATCCAAAGTTCAGGAATTGATTTTGGATGACTTTTGAAACTTAAGCCATTCAATAAGCATATAAATAATCATATAAGTGCATAAGAATGAGACAAGTGAAGTTCAATCAATACTTTGTTAACATTATTATAGTTTAGTCTTAACTTTTTTTTAGTTAGTCATTTAAACTTAATTTTAAACTAACATTTCAAAATACTTCTATAAATATTTTGATTGCAAATTAAAATTAGATGATAGATATATTTAAATATTATACTAATCCATAAAGATAAGATACTTGTAAAAATATTCTATAAACTCAGTATGCTTGTCAACAGAAAGATTTTATTTGTCAATAATTAATCATTATTTATAAGTCGAATTTCCATGAATATACAATTACCACTGTATAATGTTATTTTATGATACATGTATGTTAAGGTGACAAACAGAAAGGTTTTTTATATAATACAATCATGTTTTTTTTATACAATACAATCATTTTTTTTTTCATATAAAAAATTGTAGGCGTCAATAAGGTTCTGTTGTATTTACAAATGTAAAAATTATCATAAAAGTTATAATGAGTTATGATTTTGAATGTAATATGACGTCTAATTTTTCTACTCATGACTTGTAAGTGTCACCAAATACAAGAAAATGAACATAAAGTTAAAATGTAAATAATGTTTTTTTTAACTCTTAAATCTTAAGAGTATGATGTTATCAATTGTCATCATCGTAGAAAGTGAGCCATTTTTATCATTAGTAAAAAGTGAAGATGAGGCATGGTTGAATCTACATGTATTCTTATAAAGCCCACATATAACTTGGGGAGCTTTTCATGACATGTGTGACAATTGAATTACATTTATATAAGGAAGATTCTATTAATAAATTATTTACTGACCTGATTGATCATCTAGTTATACAACCAGGCCTGAGAGAAATCGAAAATCTTCAATATTATTCAAATGTTGGTTGAGGTGAAATCTACACCATATTGGAACCACAAAAGTATGATTGATCTCTTTAACATAATGAAATCAATATAATAAATAAAATAATCACAAAAGAAAAAGGAATGATAATGGTGAAAAAGAAGACATTGGAAGGTTGAACAGAAGATGATGATTATAAGGTAAATAATGTTATAGTAAAACAAGTAGAGGTAGATTTAATGGGGTGAGTGAAGAAGAAGTAGCAGGCATTTACATGATTAGGATGAGATGAGAGGTTTGAGAGGCATGGAGTCCAACCATTCAACAACTTCTGGCATTGAGGGTCTTTCCTTCTGCAATTGACTGGTGCATTCACAAGCTATGCGCACATACTCCTTAACACTTTCCTCACTCAACCCTTCTCTTGAAATATTCACATCAACCATCTCCAGCTCCGCATTTTGCTCCCTCATCTTCCTCGCCCACTGGACCATCCCAATGTCACTCTGGCCCAATTTCATTGGCAAATTCGGCCGGTGACTCGCCATCGTCTCAATCATCAAAATCCCAAAACTGTACACATCCACCTTCGTGTTCGCCACATTCGACCCTTCAATGTATTCGGGCGGCATGTACCCCATGGTGCCGGCGAACTGCGTGGAAACGTGGGAGTGCGTTTTATCCATCCTGCGCGCAAGCCCAAAGTCAGCGATGTGGGCCTGGAACTTGGAGTCCAGCAGGATGTTGCTGGCCTTTATGTCGCGATGAATGACGGGCTTCTCGAGCCCGTGGAGGTAGGAAAGCCCGTGGGCCACGCCGCGGATGATGTTGACTCGAGTTTCCCAGGACAGGGGGGAGCGAGAGAGATCGGGCTCGTGGAGCCACTGGTCGAGGTTTCCCTTTTCGATGAACTCGTAGACGAGTAAGCGTTCTGGGCCGGAGGCCCAGTACCCGAGGATTCTGACGATGTTTGGGTGGTCGAGCTTGCTTAGGGTTTCCATCTCCGCCCGGAACTCGCGGAAACCCTGGAAGGCGTCAGGGGAGAGCTTCTTGACTGCGACGAGGGCGTTGGTGGAGAGGCGGGCCTTGTAGACGAGGCCGAAGCTGCCGTCGCCGACGATGAGGTGTGGGGAGAAGTTTTCGGTGGCGACGGCGAGCTCCTCCCACGTGATCTTGATGAGGTTGGGGTCGGAGGACCAGCTGGCGTCGACAACGGCTAGAGAGAAAGAGGCATCGCGGGCGGGGGCGGGGCGGGTTGATCTCTGAATGGCGCGGGCGCGGGTGCGGGCTTTGGAGGAGTTGTGGTACTGCTGGCAGAGGATGATGACGCCGGCGAGGAGAAGCGTGACGACGAAGAAGCTGCCTATGGCAGCGACTATGGCTTGGAAGGTGTGCTCCATGGCAGGGGTGGAATGATTGATTGACTGAGTGAATTTAGAGAGAGAGAGAGAGAGAGAGATATGAATGATTAAGGGAGAGGGAATGGAAAATGGGAAGGAATTGTGATCGTGATTTCGTGGAAGATGTTGTGGGAGACCAGTCAACGGTTTTGCTTAAGTCATGAACTCCATTTTAACCTCATTTTTCTTTTGCTTTTCCCCTCTGCTGTGAATTTTGGCTCTTTTATCAGTTTTGGCGCTCTTGTTGACTTCAGAGGTTCATTATTAGTGGCTCTCTGTTGACCTTAGAGAGGGAAGGAGACAGGTTGGATAAAGTTGGTTTCTCCCATCAAATGGCTTTGTTTCTTTTCAGCTTCATTATCTATTCTATCTTATTATTGCACAGTTTCCAATTATGTTTCTTCCTCCATAATCGTCAACTGAACTTCTCACATTTTTTCTGCACTTACTTCTCCTACTTGCATTTCTTTTTTTCTGTTTTTTTTTTAACAAAACAAATCATGAGCTTTCTTGACAGTTAAAAATCTGGTTTCCTATTCATGCTAAATTGTGATTTGACATGTTTATCCCAATGGGGTTTGGTTGGATTGTTGCATTGGGGTTGGACCCATTCAAACTCCAAGTGAAATCTATACAATACATTTTCAGACACAAAAAACTGTTTCCTTCATGATCAAAATTGAATTTAATTTAAATACACTAATTTTTACACCCTCCCAAATCATGTATTAATATTGAAGTTCCTCGTCCACCTACAGAAAACAAGTGATAGAGGCCTAGTGATGAAAACAACAACAGAAAAGAAAAAAAAAACATCCTTCCGCTTAAAAAGATGTAACCAGACATTATGTTGAAATGGGAAGTCATGAGTGGGCCGAAATAACATCATTCTCCTTCCATTTCACATGGGTCAAAATTACTGAGACTACTTTACAGTTACAGAGACTCACTAGAAATATCATACATTTTTACAGAAGTTTAAATTTTATTTACTATAAATGAAATCTAAATATCTTCTGAAATTTCAATTGAATATACCCCTAAAATTGTAACTCTTACTTTATTTTATTTCTTTGGTTTCACCTCACATTTGCTTTTTATTTTCACCAGTGCAGAAAATTTATAATTCCGTTTTAGTTAATTTCAATTTGTAACACCTTTATTTCATTTTTCTTCCCTCACTATCTCACCGACTATCCAAACAAGGTATTTTAGAAAGAAGATATATATATATATATATATATATATATATATATATATATATATATATATCTTTTTATATTTTTTTTTTTTTTTCTCTCCGTGTCTGTAGCTACTAAGAGGAATATCCACGATGAATATGCGATACCAATGGATTAACAATTCGCTCTATTTGGTCAAGTCAATGAGACACCGATGTCTGGAAAGTGATTAAGTTATCATTGATTTGATCTCTATGAGAAGATAGATCCATGCTAAAATAATTATTTGGACGGTGTATATGCTGAGAAAATATATATTAACAGGCGACCAACGAACATACCGTTTATAATACATTTGTCCAGTGCAACCAATAGTTTATTCCATGTATTTTCATTTCCATATATATGGGGGAAAAAAGGCAAAAATAACAAATAAATATTGAAAAGATTTATTCATCGAGTCTTAGATTCTCAATTTAATGAAAGAAGTTCCCCCCAAATTTGACCACATATTCAGTGACGTTGAAAATTACAGATTGGAAAAAATGAAAAGAGAAATTCAACCTGTCAAGAACTTAATTTCGTTTTCGTTATCTACTTCAGTAGGTTTTGGTTGTCCAGGTGCCCTATGTGCAGTGCAAGCAACATTTTTCACAATTGACGAGTAGAGATCAAACTCAGCCTTCAATTTTAGGCAGCAAGCCTGTATCCACTTCTCTGCGACAGTGGTGGATACACTGTCTTGGCTATCCCTCTCGTGTTCCTCAATAGCAGGCCGTATTTCATCGTATAAGGAATCAAGAGTAGATGTAGCATCATCCTTTATTTTCTGCATAGAGATACCTTTAAATAAGAGATGAACACTAAACTAGACAAAGAAAAACAATCGGCACCGTATGCTAAACAGCATAATTGAGTGATAATAAAGCATTTACTATGATGCACAAAACCCCTGTTCCAATTCACATCTAAACTATGCCCAACAATCTGATTATTTTGGTCTCGATGTTGACATTCTTAAGGTTTTGTAATTTCTTACATTAGCATTAAGCAGTGATGGTAAGAAGAGAAGTGCATTAAGCAGTAATTGCAGGATGAAGAGATTTGGAAGGGGGAGGGACCAGAGGAAAAGGAATTCCCCAATATGAAACCAAAGGATTTGACTTCTTTGAAACAAGAGTGCAGAGTTCAAAGGAAGAATTCATTACCATTTAGTAGAATTGAAGTGCTTATCAACTTTACTAATTTCAAAGAAAAAACAAATGCACTTTTACTTTCTCACTTGACATTCTTGATTACTGTGAACTATATTAAAAATCAGTAACAAATATGATTTGGGTGGTCTGCAACTGCACAATATAAAGGAGTGATAGGATTGGAGTTTGCCACCAAATTAAACAACTTTTACAATTTCAAAGTCTGCAACTTTTACAACTCTTCGAGGCTTCCAGCTAAGTTCAAATACATTTACTTTTCTCTAAATGATAAATCTAGATTTATGAACTAGTCATTTAAAACAAAGGATCCTCCAGATCCGATTACGAATCTGATAACTACGTTACTAAAGCTATATTTGCAAGAGAACGTACCTGAGATTAAATCCCCACTAATAACAAAATTAAGAGCCAAAGTTATAATGTTCAGCAATCAGCAACAACAAAAACTAACGAAAATTGTACCTCACAATGTAAAATCTCTTCTTGTGCTTCCTTGGATGCTAGGAGGCCAGCAGCAAACTTGGCATCAATTTTCTTCTCTACGAGATTTTTAAACCTTCCGCCATTATATGCCCTTGATCTTTTGGTAGACATGGACCTAGGTCCAATGTGATAGTTTCTGCCTGCAGCATTACCTCGGATTCGTGATATCATTGCATTCTTTTGTGAAAGCGCCTGTTCAGTATCGTGGGAGTACAAGTGCATATCCTCATCTGCTACTTCAGTTTTAATCTTTTTGACATCTAAATCTTTCATCTGAACTGAATCAAGGGACTGAACATTGAAACCAGCGGACTCAGATAGTTGCTCAGCTTTAAGCATCACATCTAAAGAGGATTCAGTTCGTCCATTAACATTTGACACTGGTTCATCCTCTGCAGAATCATATACAGGAATTTTCTCAACAGAGTACCTGTAACCAATAACATCAACAAGAATATTATGCACCAAGTCACCACGAGAAAAAGGAATCAAAGGAACGGTGTAAACAAATTTAGCATTATTTTAAATTGTGTATTTAAAAGTTACAATGTAGATATGTTGTATATAAATAAAATAAATATCAGGAGAAAGAGTTGTTAATCTTAATCAGGCATTTTACAATTACTAATCAGGTATTTTAGAATTAATTAAATTTTGCTTATTGAAAAGTTATAATGCTCACACTTCCTGCTCTGATACAATAAAATAAAAGTTCAATGGCCCCTTTACACTGGTTTGGTTTGTGACCGAAAAAGTGTAAAATTGTTTTCCATTTTTACATTGTCGATGTATAACTATTTTTAGAAACAAATATCGGGAGAAAAAGTTTATTTCAATAAGGAGAAAAAAAATACGTCTAAATTAGGTTAATAAGTGAAAGGAACAAAAACAATATCGTCATTTTCTTTGATTTTGTATATTAAAAATGATTTAATATTTTTAATCTCTTAAAAAATTTTGTTTTTGGAATTAATCTATTTGACTTTTTTATTTGTATTTGCAAAGAAATATGAAGTCACTCACCTTGGCTCCTAACAAATGCACCGGTGAGAGAATAAAACACAGTATTTTAGGTTAAATATAAGGGGGGGAAAATCACAACAGAAATTATAGAGGGACTAATCACAAAATAACCAACATTATCAACTAGTAAAAACATTTATCCCCTAAAATATTTATAATGTTTAATGAAATATATATAAAATGACAAATCATGCCATAACTTTTAACTTTGTTCCAAAAATAGAATATATGACAATTTCATGACTGGATTTTCAAGATTTCCATGTGCTAGTAACCTGGTTGATGATGGTAGTTTGTTTTCCCATAGTCAGAAAGGAAAATTTTGAAACAATGACATTAGTTTCAGGGGATAGGTACTCAATACTAATTCATTTTATGTTTGATTATTACAGTGGTTTGCAGATTTCTAAAAGAGAAAATGAAAGCTGTTATTTAGAGAAGAATGAATCACAAAGAAAAGGACACATCAACAATTACCTATCATCATCATCTTCCCATAGATAAGTATCCTCCTGCTCATAGTTTTCCCAACATTAGGAAAAATAGTGATTAAAAATGAATAATAATAATAATAATAAAAGAAAAGGAAAAGTAAAGTAAAGAAAAAGAAATGAATAAAACTAGCTATTTCCAATTATTAAAAAAAAGTGCTTCCCCCGATTAAATGGTTGTCAGCGCATGCATTCCACTAGATCAAAACTGCTACAACAACAATCAAGCCCTTTACCAGTAAGTCAGGTTGGTTACATGGATCAAGTAAAACATAGTGTTCAATAGGCAACCTATAGACCTTTAAATTCCTCCCAAACACTTTTATAGTTTTTCGGCTTCCCACTGCCCCAAGCACTAAGGCTACCCTCTGCCCCAAGCACTAAGGCTACCCTCAATGTGATCTACTCTCCTAATTCAGACCTCTAGTGATCATCACTATACATGCACAAACCACCTAAGGCAAGATTCTACCATGTTTACTGCAATGGATCAAAACTGATAATCAAATTGAACAGAAGAGTTCGTCTCTTTAATAAAGCCTCCATTAACACATTTTCCATATTATCTAGGTTTTATATTCAATCATCTACACTACAATAAAAAACATCTAACCATCACCTTTCAAGCTATCAGCAGGACTTAAAAGCTCATAGACTACAACGATCACGCCATGCGAAGCATACAAAAGGATTCATCCAAGCACTTCATTTTTGTGGGGTTAAAACTACCTAAGTAAAGCTTACCTGAAAACCACGAGATTTTGCTCCAAGGAACCCTGAACATTTGAGTGCACCACATAGGCAACGAACCTTTGCACCTCCAAACCATTCAAAATTATAATCATAAGCTAATTCAGTTCCAATAGGAATATCATGTTTTGCAAATATTCCGACTCTTATTTCCCCCAACACATTCCATTTTCTCGTCTCACAATTCGGTTGACTGCAAACTTAAAAGTATTCATTTGATATCAAACCTTGGGCAAGGGAAACAAAGGAGAACAAGAAAAAGCGCCTACTATATTTGCATACTAACAGGTTCGTTTTACTTAATCTTCATATTTTAGTATATAGTGATTACCAGGAATGATTTATAAATCTAGCAAGGCTTCCTTTCCTGGTTGCATCAATAGATTCAGATGCATTAAGGCAAATGATAAATGCATCTTTAAGGCCTGCAAAAATCAAACATTTTTTTAAAACGTACAGTCAAATACCAGACAAACAGAAACATTGAATTTATTGGCATTTTACCTTGATCTTCATAAGCCTGAGATCTACGTTTGGCTTCCTTCCATGATATAACTTCTCCACAGTATTCGATGACAAATTGTCCTGCCTGTATGAAATATGTAAATTGAAGTGTGGCACTGCTGAACTAAAGGAATGACTACATGATAAGCCATACCCATAAAACATAAAATGCATTGAAATTCATCAGGTTTTTATAAGAAAGTTTCCCTTTTCCTTTTGCTAATTTCACTGCAATATATTATATCGTATGATTACCTTAAGATCCTCATCAGCCAAAAGACCCCATCCACGGCCTTCAGTTTTAAACAACTTTGTTTTAGCATATTCACACTTCTGAAATTTCTGTAACCATGACATATGGAACATGAATATAGTAATTGATATTGGCCTCGTCCAAAATAAATTCAAAGGTTCAAAAACGTTCTAGAAGGGCATTCTTGAGCACCACTGAGATGTTTATAAAATGAAAAGGAAAAAAAAAAAAAACAGAATATTAGTAAGCAATAAGTAGGTCAAGTTCCCTCAAAAACAGGTTGGGAGATAAAAAGGAATTAACGTCTCATGATCAACCCTAACTACCAGCAGGATAGTTACAGTAAAACCAAAAAAAATGCATCTTTAAATTTTTGTGATCAACAGATTCATAATATATATATATATATATATATATATATATATATATATATATATATATCACCGTATACAGAGCTAAACATGAATTCACCTGATTTTTGCACAAGATATCACAAGGGCAATAACCAGGGGTGCATTCTGTGCTGGTTAAAACATTCAAGCAGCTATCCCCGCATGCACTGTCAGTGTCATCAGCATCATATTTGCATTCACATATAGCAATATCCTCCTCCTTCTGCTTTTTGTGCCTGGAATGAAATGAAGTGAAAGGTAAACAACTCAATATAACTTTTGATGCTTAAACCAGAATTTCGATACAAAATATTCATCAGATTTTGCATTTAAGATTGGATTGATAGTAAGGGATACGATAGGCTTTATAACCTAGACTATGTTTAGATGATGGTAAGGAATGTAATGAGTTAGTAAACCAGTATTTGTTTTTTTTTTTAAAGGTGTAATCCAATTATAATGACAACAACTATTTTCCTACTAGGTTTACATCTTTAAAATTACTGTCCTTACTAAGTTTTCAGCACATTCGGATACTAGGAAGGATGTCCACTATTCTTTGGATGGGCTGCTTAATCTTACTAACTCTTGTTTGTCCGGTAACCCATCCATTATGCTCCCTCTCCTGTTCTCCACGGGTATTGTCTCAAAGGAAATGGACAGCTCCATCTTACTAAATCTAGTCATCAGGAGACGGCCAGAGAGATGATACTTGATATTGAGACTAAGTGTCTATTTAGATAAACTTATTTACAACCACTTATAGGAGAAAAAAATAAAAAGGAAAATGAAATACTTTATATCTTCAAAAGCTAAAATTAACTTATACATAACTAAAAAAATAGCTTTTGGAGAAACTAATGAGGGAACTTGTACACATTAATTTGGCATAAGCTAATTTTAACTTTTAGAGAAATTTATGTAATTCATTTCTTCTTATTTTCTTCTCATATAAGTATTTATGAAAAAAATTATCCAAACAAACTCTATCAAACTTCCAACTATGTCAAATGGCCAATGAATAAGGACAACAAAAGAAACACCAATAAGCACAATAGCAAGTTCAAATGAATGAAATTATACCAGACGCTAAATTACTACCAAAACAAAATTCAGCACAACTAAATTGTTCAATAGATTTTTGTATGACAACTTCATAAAGACAACCCGATCAGGATGTATGTTTTGTGTTAATAGAATTATAGCGAGACAGCATTAAGCAATAAGTAGTCAATCAAGTTCAAGAACCCACTGGTATGGATTCAATTTCAACAATACATGGGGTCTGGATTCAATTTCATAACAAGAAGCAGTTTCCATCAAAATATACTATGATCACAGAGAATTGGAATTATCAACAAAGATGAGGAGGGAGAGATCAAAAAAACACCATAAAGGAAATACTGTATTATAACTTATAAGGAACTACTAACCTTCGCATGAAAAACTCATTCTGATTTATATGTATGTACTGAGGCAACTCTTCACTAAAAGGATCCTTCAAAGTAACAATGTCCTTGTTAATTGACTGAAAACACACATTAACATGAAAAGTATTTTTTTTTAATAAAATGATAATATCAAAATATAAAAGGTCAGACATAGGGGAAGGAAGTGACGTAAAACCTAAAATAAAGAAGAAGAAATTACCATCTATGCAAAGATTGTATTGGTAACCTGTGAAATTGGAAAACATACACAACTTTTTAGGGATAGCTTTATACACGCTGCAATCAACTAGCAAATTAAACCAAACTTCTAGTAACAGTAAAGTAAACGTAATAATTCATTCAAAATGGAAATGTAGAAAAACAACCACAACTTTTTGTACTCGATTTACTGATCACTATGGGATGACCAAGTTCATTTTTTCTATATTTTCAAAAAAATCTCTAAAGTATAATATAATTTGTTAAAAATTGACTTTAGAAAGATAAGAAGTGAGAACAATTACAGATCGCTACTTTCCACCATGTCTTCATCAAAGACATGAGTTAGAAATAGCTCTTTACCCGTGCAAGCAACCCCAATAGATACTTTCCTTATAAACTTAGTTTAAACCTACAGTTTCACAACTTCCGAATTGCAAAAGTATGAATCTACTTAAAAAAACACAATGTCATAACAAATTTCTCTGGGCATAATATAGAGATTTTAATCCAGTTTTTGGCCCTTCCTTTTACTTCTCTTCATTTTTTTCATTTTAATTGGGTGCGACCTAACCTACTGGTCATATACTCAATCTTTCGAACAAATTCACAAGTCCAGACCCGCTACTCAGAAGAAGCTTGAACTGTTACTAACAATTAATAATTAAATAGATTTTACTAAACCCTAAAACCTAGAGAGGATAAAATGAAACATGATAACAATGGTGGGGCTATATTGGCATCCGAAAATAATAACTTAACCTGATCAAAAAATTGAACTCAAGATCATTGCAGAAAAGATAAATAATCTGTGAGAGTGAAACCTGAGCTGACAAAAGAGAAACCCAATGATCAACAAACCAACTGCGAATGTGCTTAACGGTTTCCAATGTAAATAGAAGATCTGCGTCGGCACTGGTGGGTTTCCGTAAGCCTTGCAGGCCAAATACAGATATAATGACGCGGAAGATATGGCCGTGGCGCTGGACTCACAGGGACGAAAAAGTTACAGAAACTCAAGGAAATATTTTCATAACTTCATACATGAAATTTAGACCAAGTTATCAATTTACTTCTTATTTTTCTTAAATAAATTTAACTTTTTGCTTATTTTGAACTTTTAAAATGTTATGTTTGAAAATAAAAAATATATAATAATAATAATAATAAATAATAATAATCTTATAGAAGATTACATATTAATTTGACTATTATTGCTTTGATGAAACTGTGTATATTCAGGTTATTGGGAAAATTTGCAATCCTCTTAAAATATATATATTATTCATCTAATCGAAAATTTCTTATATATCATACCAATAATCATACAAAACAAGTAGTTATATATATATATATATATATATATATATATATATATATATATATATATATATATATATATATATATATATTTATATATTTTTTTTTTTTATATATATAAAAAATTTA
>Ga0214542_1000309_pt1 | contig 83141 bp, 50 predicted proteins | sample CNSS1metaG_FD_160096 | JGI IMG/M metagenome (GOLD analysis project Ga0214542, IMG submission 160096) | Root nodule microbial communities from cowpea collected in UCLA plant growth center, Los Angeles, California, USA - CNSS1 | ecosystem: Host-associated > Plants > Roots > Nodule | place: USA...
TTTTATTTTATAATATATATATATATATATATATATATATATATATATATATATATATATATATATATATATATATATATATATATATATATATTTTTAACATATTTTTTATATTTATTATATATCTTTGTAACATAATATTTTATATTTTAATTATATTATATGACTCCTAATATTTTATATTGTAATATAACTTTTCAAATTTTATAAATCTATATCTTAATTAATTCCACATCAAACTCTCAATATCAAGATGCACAAATATTTACTGTACAACATTTCTTTTTCACAATGTATATTCACTCTTAATTAATGTTAGCTAATGATTTTCTATAAAAATACCAATATAAAGTATTTCCCTTCCATTAATATCATTAACTTAATTTTCTTAGATTTAATTCAGAATTCTCAAACATAAAAAACGAGAATTCACCATTAATTACTAAACCAACTTCTATATTTAACCAATATTCAATAGTAGATACGCTTCACCATCTCACTTTAAAATACAGTCGTGAAATCCGATTTTTGATTGCGCCTTAAATCACTCTCGATTTATAAGGCAAATAAATAACAATACAAGATCACTAACACTCCTAAATAATTATAGCCTCTAACTGTTACTACTAATTCTATTGAAGTATCAGGCACTCAAATGAGGTGAACTAGAAACACTGGCTGTTGGCTTGAGAATAATCTCCACTGGAAAATAACTGTAACTGCAGAACTTAAAAAATGGACGCTATGGAAGCAATGAGATAAGATGCAACAATTGTTAGAACCTATAGGGCCATACATCACAATGCACTGGTCGATCATCTCCTTGGCTTTGATAGTTTCTTTTGTTTCTTATATTGTTCATATAGCTGCAGCGATGATGCAGTCCTGTCCAGCTCTTTTCTCAACCTTTCATTTTCCTTGATGTCATGATGAACCATAAAATGGGAAATAAGTTTCCTCTGCAACTCATTGTCATCAAATGAGCTCTTAACAGTTGTAGAACCAATGGAAAGTGATGCAGCAGGGCCATTTGTTCGTCTCTTGTTCTTTAATTTTATACTGCCACTTTGTTGTGTGAAACATAATTCTTGGTCCAGAGACATTTCCTTAAAAGCTAGTTGAGGAGAGGACTTTGATAAAAGGACCTGGTTATGTGCAGTACTCATGCTTGAAATGCCTGAGGCCAGTGTCGATATAGATGGATGATAATGGCTGGACAAAATATTGAGTTCCCAAAGTACCGAGGCAAGGGCACCACTTAAATTGGGATCTGTGGAATATGGTAGATATTTCTGCATACCAAGAACGAGACAATCCATAAAAACAGACATAAAAAGGTACTCCACACTTCAATGTTTTGTAATGAAATTCACAAGTTTTGCATTTTTTTCATAGACCCTTCTACTTAAAATTCATATCCAGTTACTTTCAAAAAGAATAAGGAAGCATGCTCCCTTATTTCCCCTTTCCCTTATAATTATATCATGCTCTTGTCATTTCATTATCACTAATCTCAAAACGAAAGATCTTAGGCTTTGTATGTCAGGATTTTGAACTAATGCATTGTATTGTTACTCAATTAGCTATTCCACAATCCAAAAAAGTAATTGTAGTGCACTTTACTGTCATAGATCAGAAGGTAATTTAATAACTAGTAAGATACTGAAAGGAAATACAGGAACGACCAAATGCATTTAACCTAGCAGATGCAAATGTAACCAGATATGTAACAAAAAAGATTGCCTATTTACGCAACATATATTCTGACAAATCCTTAACCCTAAACATGCATTTAAAAGAGAATTCCACCAATGGAGGACTTCCCTGTTTTGCGATACTCAGTATAATTTCATTATTTCTTTTATTATTCTTAAAATGTGGATTTAGGCTTAACTTGATGTTTATACCAACTTATTTGTTTAAATCATATTTCTAGACAATGTAAGATCTTAAACACATTCCTCACATTGAGGGTTGGACATCTTGAGCATAGGACTACATATCATAGACCTAACAAACTTAGTTAGGATAAACATTAATATCATCTTAGAATGAGTTTAAGTTTATATCAACTCCAAAAACCAACTTGTAAAATAAGATTTGCTTTCAATTAGAGACTCTATTTTAGTTATACCTAGGGATATCAACGGAGCACCTGCTAGATAAATATTCGTCCCATACCTGTATTCATATTCGTCGAGTATCCAATATGCAGGTACTCGCATAATTTTTTAATATCCATGCATACCCGTGAATATTTACAAAAAATAAATAAATATTTAACAACATATTTTAATCGTAAATTCAAATAAAATACAATACATAACATTCATAAATTTTAAACAAAGTCCAAATAACCTAATTAAATGGGTTGAATGACAGTTTACAAAGAAATGAAATTTTTTTAAAGCTAATTAATAAAAAATAACTCATTCAAAATCAATATATTAATATTTTAATCAAGTTTTTTTAATTTTTTTTAACTTAAATTAAAGTATAGCGGGTACGGGTATCCACGGGTATAGATAGTATACTATAATACATGTACACGCTCCATTAACACGCGGGTATTAAAAATATATGTATCCGTTACCCGCGGATATCCATTTACAATATCTATTTCCTATCCATTATGGGTTTTATTTGCGGATACCCGCGGGTACGAATTTTTTTTACATCCTTATTATACCTCTAGATGATTCAGATCTACAATAACTATAACTCCTTAAAAGATATCATAACATCTGCACTCTTATTGACCACCCCCTTCTCCATATTTAATTAAATTTCTCAAGCTATAAAAAAAGAGGAGAAAAAATGAAGCAAAGATTCTGCACTTGATGCAAAAAGATAACAATGACAGAAGCTTACAGGAATTGTGCCAGAAACAGAGCCTCCTCCAATGTCATTTTCCAACAAATTTCTGCACTTGACATTCTTCTGAAGGAGATGCTTTACTGTGACCAAGGCTGAAATGGGTTCAAAGGAAAACTAAATACATAAGTAAGTTTCTCTTTTCCAAATATTTCCTGTTTCTTATTACCAAAAGGTAGTAGTGAATATGAAATTGGAGGAATAAGAAGGATGGAGCATACCAGCCATGGAATCTGCTGATCCAACAGACAGTGAAAATGTTGCTAATCGTTTTATAAATGCAGCAGTCTTTTGCATGTCATGATGCTTATCATCGCACAACATTATCTTCAAAGCTTCTGCCAACACCTCTCCTTGATCTCTGTTTCATAAATATAAAGCAGGAACAGGAACAAGTTAAAAAATAAAAATTAAACTGAAAAATTTGCTAATGAGGTGCATTTCCTTGTACACACATTAAAAAGATCAAACAAGGAACAAAAATATGAAACGCATAAAACAAAAATTCAACAGTATTTTATGTTTCCATTCCATGCTTTCATTGGATGCACATGTGTGTGTCCGCATCAAGCACATATGGAATAAGATCAGTTTTCCTACAAAAGTATATATCAAAAGAACTAACTCATTCTAAAAGCACAAGAAGTTAGGTGAAAGCATGTTAGTAATTTTTATTTCCATTTCTCTAATACATTCATTCATGACAAGGGGCCCCGGGGCTCTAGGTGCCAATATCATTTTAGTTACAACATTTTCTTTAGGTGTCAATATATGCAAGCAAACTCTACCTTGGGCTAAAACTATAATTTAATTAGAAAAATGAGGGAAGATAAGACTGAATTCCTAGCCATACGGAAATGAAAAGTCTGATACCTACATCTTCTGAAAGCTTAAGGTAGCCAGGACCCACAGGATGTATTGTTCTCCAATTTGTTAACGTAGATACTAAAATTAAGTCTTAAAAAGTAGACTCTAAATCTAATTCACTTTCACAAAATCGGATTTCTAACACATTCTCCTCATACCCTCATACCAAAGAATGTACATCGGTGTAGCAATAAATATTTAAGGATGGTTTTGATAGCAAAACTAATTGCAAGTGATAAGATAAGTTCAACAAATCACGCTATAATAGATTCTGATACTATCTCAATAAGTGAATTTTAAACATAATCTCACAAAATATAATTTTTAAAGTGAGGTCGACACTCACTTATATGCTATAATTTTGTCAAATCTTTAGTCAATATAAGATATCCAAACATATACTTACTAATGAACGTAAACTAGCATGAAAGACAACACACAAGAACAAATATACGAATATCAAACCAACAGAAATGACCTATCCTGCATGTCTGGTTGATTTTCAGCAACAGAAAACACTGGATATTGGGAAAACAAATTGGAAAAAAAGGAAAATGCTGACTTCAGGATATTGTATTTTAAAACAAACCTTCCTGGCCTGTATTCAAGAACAAGATTGTAAAGATGGATAAAGAAGTCCTGTAAATCAACATTCAGGGCATCAAGATTGTTCCTCATCACTTTAAAAGCAACAATGCAGCATTGGAGACGTTCCGATACAGTCAAACATTTAGAAGACTTGTCAGAAGTGTTGCCTGAATTGCTACTTCCAGAAGCAAGTACTTTCAGATGGTTCATTAGATCACCCATGAAATCAAGGTCAATCAGATGTGAGAATTTTGCCAGTCCTTTCAGACAAGGAGCAAGTAAAGGGAGGGGTTCCACTGCAGCAGATAATGCCCCAGCGTTAGCTTCAGGCCTGAGAAAAGAAGTGAGGGAAAATTATCGAACCATCGTGACTGAAAGTGATTAATTATTATTCAAAACTTACTTAATGATCAACACAAACAAGCATTAATCAAGAAATAGACACAAGAAAATATAAACAAAAAAATAAAGTAGCTATTTCATCGAAAACAGAGTTTTATAGAAACAAGAAAACCAATATTTCCCCATGATATAGTAATAAACGCAATATAAAACACACCTGGCACCGATGGACTGCATTGTATGCTTCAAAATACGAAAGTATGTCTCAAAGACAGCAGAGAGTGTTTCAGTTTGCATCTGTTTCCTCTCCATAACATCCGGGGCAAAGGATGCAGCCTTGTAATCAGCTTCAACCTCCTCTCTCGTCTTAGAAATCAATTCTTGCCTACTTTTCTTTCTATCATTCTCCGTCAACTGATTTGATGCCTCAGAGTGTTTCCTTTTCTTACTTTTCTTATCTTTTAATTTCTGATCCTCTTCTGTCTTTCCAGACTTCAAGAGATCCTCATTAAATGAAAGGGACAAGAAAACCTGAAAAGGTATTGCAAAAAAGAAACATTACTTAACAGCTCTATCAAACATTCCACAAAAAATAAAATAAAATAGATTTCACCAAAGTAGCAACAGTACACAACTTGTTTTGTGCCCTTTAAAAGAAAAAACCTTTTTTTTATTAAAACATGTCTAAAATGGTAGAAACTGATTTTACCACAAAAGAGCGAAGTGGAAACTGTCTAGAGAAACAGAAAATTGATGAAGTATAGATTTCAAACAAAAGATACAATTATCGAGGGGGTGGGTCATACATCAACAGAATCTGGGTGCATTTGGCAGTTGTAAGCTTTAACATAATCGGCAATCAATCGAACTGCCTCAACAGTCACTTCACCCCCATGTTTACCCTCATTTGTAAAGAGTGATTTAATCGTGGAACAACAAAATTTCCTGTTGAAAAGAAACAAGAAATTTCAACTACGTAAATAGCAATAACTAGCAAGTGTCATGAAAAAAAAAAAAATCAGTACCCATATTAAGCACAAAATAATTCATAACCCACAAAGTACTGTCTTCCAAAAAGATTCAGGGATCAACGTTAAAAACAGAAGCTAAGTAAACAGTACATTATGTCTTTCTACAACTGGAGAAACTGAAATTAGAAATATGCCTGAATTTCTGATTCAGCTTCCAGGGAGAAGTGAATGATGTCACAACATAAATCATGGAATGAAACAAGATATTTCATTATGCAACTTGGCAACAAGTTCCTGTGGCAAAAGTTCATAACTGACTACATGCCTCAAGCAGTTATTATTCTTCACAATAGTTGTTTAACTCAACAAAAACACAATGATGTTATGCTAAAGCATCGAATGCAACTTCATAAATAATAACATTCTACAACTCTTTTTGACAAGGTAGGGTTTCCAAAACTATTCTGTATACTCCCCACTCCAAACCACCTCAATCACAAGAAATTAATTTGAACACACTAACAAAGGACTCAAAGGAACTTCCATTGAGAAAGAAAATGCATTTTCTTTACATTTATAAATTCCAATGACCAGTAAATCACAGACAATTTTTATGTATACCAAAGAAGGCAGTCCCAGCATTTTAAATTTTAATCCAACAAGAACCCAATTACCATAGACTTTTGGTCTAATCACCGAAATGCCAGCATACACAGTTTCCATTTCTGATGAATAAGAATAACATTTACAAAATTAATTTCATGTTTTCCATGGCAAATTCCATAAAATTCAGGAGAAAGCTTATCATAATGAAGAATCATCAACAACAAATATACAATAGAACCTTATAGCCTCATCAGTAGAGCCTATGTTTCTGATAGTAGCCTCCAACAAACTTTCACGAAAGTTGAAATGGGGATTTGCATCAAGCAAAGAACAAATACAACGAACTGCTACATGTTGAAATAAAGGCTTCTTCTCTAAGATTACCAGCCTTTGCAAATATGCCTGACAACATGACAAAAAAAATACATCTTAGAAGAATAAAGATCAACAAAGTTCATATTTTGTAACAACTTCAAACAATATATCTTAAAAAAAATTGACCAATGAAGTAGATTCAAGAAAAAAGGTAACAACCACCATCAAAAGCACAGGCACTGAAAATCATATATATGAACAGTATAACTATGATTTAGTTAAATAAAGGAATCTTAGTATTTGCAAAACATTTTAGCATGAATGTCAACCTTGTATGCTGAAAGAAGAGTAGACTCATAATAACGCATCTTTCTAACAGTCTTTGAAACCTTCATCTCTAATTCCTTTTCAGTAGGAAGCCTGATCCGATAACTGTCACATTTCATGTATTAACATGAAAGTTCAAACATTAAAAGTAGGATTAAAGTTGATTCAGAGCCAAAATAATCATAATATCGTTACATATAAATTGTGCATTATAATATATAAACTATCAGGAAATACCCAGGGACAATATCTTTGAAAACTGCCAAGAGGGATAGAAGTCCAAGCTTAACAATGGTATGGTCGTTATCTTTAGATAATTGCACCATCTCTTTCAGTAATTTAATGTTGGACTCTGGATCTGTAAGCAAGGCATTCCCCAATTCTGCAAGTTTACACTTCTTGCTTTCAAATGTCTGCTCAGCTGTAAGATCTTCCTTTACCTCAGCCTGAACAAAGTTAAGACAATATATCAAAAAATTTGCACAATATCTAGTTCAATAATTTTTAGCCTTGTAAAAGGTGTAGGCAGTTTCAACATAATATATGATATTTACAATTAATATGAAAATACAGTTAATAGGTGAACTTCTCTGGAATGTGGATCCTATTAAATAAGAATCATAAAACACACTTTACTTAGTGAGACATACATGAAAGTAAATTAACATTAGTGTGCTGCTGGTATCATTTCTATGTTTTTAATGGATATCATTTCTCTAAATCATACAAGTGGATAGCGTTATGGGCATATAATATAACAGTATAACAGTTGAAAGATATGGAACATATCAAAGATAAATATGCATATAACAGTTAAAAGTTCAATTAGCTGACAACTTGTCAGAGGACATGAGGATGCCGGATGCAAGTTAGCATTATATTAACATTATACTAATGTGTGACACATTATTCATCAGAACATTCAAAATGTGAATATTGCATGGAATCAATTAAGACAAAATTTACTTTTGTTGTCATTCCATTTGTATTTTTTTTTTTTTCACAAAACATTCCATTTGAAAATTGTTACGGTATCAGATGTGAAAAAGAAAAGGAGCTTTGAGAAACCATAAAAAAACTAGAATGGTTTTTAATTTGATTGGATAATACCAGCACTGCTGCATGTGGTGTCTCTTCCACTTCTGCTTTAGCCATTTCTTTCCCTTGTTTTTTGGCCTCTTTCTTCATTTTCTTAAGTTTGGCTCTCTTTTCAGCCTTAGTTAGCTTCACCATACCTTCATCCATATTGGTATCCTCTGCAGTTCCCTCTTCACTAAGATCATTTTCTGATACGGTCTTTGAAGCTGCAGAATTGTTGTGAGAACCCAAGCACTTGGTAAAAGATCTAAAAAAAGTAACATATTGAGATAGCAATGCATATCTTGAACACTAGATACCTGTCCGGTAATGGAGTTTTCCATCCAATGTCTTGATTGGAAGAGCATCAACACGATCAACCTGCAAACCAGTTTCTTCTTTTTCTTTCTTGAGAGCATTTTTCTGCATGCGTTTCTCATAAAGTTTCTCCAATGCATCATCTTTGGCATCAGCAACCCGTGTAACATGCCTAAGGATGTGAGAATGTCATTTCATAAGTAACATTATCATATAAAATTCACCACAACATACATTGACATGAGGTGATATGTTTCCACTTTCTATAGAATCATAGCAAACTAGTATGGGGTACCAGCAGGCCCAGATATTCTGAACCCACCAGAGTTATCTGAGGTGGAATACGAAAGAAGGAAAGAGTTAGCTATAATGATAGAAGAGTAGAATTTTGAGTTGTAGCTTTTTATTAAGCAGAGAAATAGTTTCTCACATGAGCTCCTGCTCTGGGATTACAGGGTTCTCTTCTGTAATAGTTTTATTTCTATCTATAGTACAAATTTCTACCCGTATTGCATTGGGCTCCTATCACAGACTAAACAGTTACAATAAGAAGACATTTCCACACTAGACAGGTAACAGTTGCCCGCTTACCCTAAAAATTCAAATAGCAGGGTCAAGTCTGTCAGAGTACAAGAACCGATCAAAACTTGTTCTAAAGCAAAAAATTAGGAAAAGTTCTTGTTACTCTAAAGCTTATTGCTATGGAAATTTTTGAAGGATAAGTCCGCAAAAATTTTCTATCTTGATAAACGGCAAGATAAAATATTTCAGATATTTCCCCAAATTATGCACCTAATCAGTCAAAGCAGACAACAAACAAAAGGTTTCAGAGAGACAAACTGTGCAAATTTATAAGTTTCCCTATTTATAAATCGTGACAAAAGCTTGAAACTTTCGCTAACCATTTACAAAAAAAAATGTAGCATAGGCAAGTAAGGGCGCCATAAAATGTTATGAAAACAAGAGAACAGAGAATTGAAAGAAAGAGTCGAACTTGGTGATTGAATGGGTGTCCAAGGTGGAGAGCAAGGAGGCATAGTTGCGATTCTCTTTGATGAATTGGAGGTCTTCGTCGGAAACCTCAACCTCGTCGTCTGGAATCTCCGGCGGAAGCTCCGGTGGAAGAACGACTTTCTGCTTCTTCTTTCCCATGAATCAGTTAAGTTCGTGCAGCGTGGTAGGACTTCAGGTGGTTTGTGCTTAAGGACTCGGGTGAGAAGGAGAAGGAGAAGAAGCGGCGGTAATGGTCGAGCAAGAAGAAATTGCACGCGGCTGGTGTGTTTGTGTAACACTACGCTATCATTAACCCTGATGCAGATCTTCTTTAAAACTTCAATATTTAGTCAACTAAAGAATAACTAGAACGATATTATGTTTAAAAAAATGTGTATTATTTTTTATAATAATAAAATCAATATTATTATAAAAGTAAATTTAAATAAATTATGCAACTTATTATAGGTAATTTTCTTTTTAGATATTCATTTTATTATAATTAGTTATTTTAGTTTAAAATAATAGTTAAATTTTAAAAAATGTTAAATTTAAAAAAGAAATCACTTAAACAATAAAATTGATAAAATAAGTATTTTGACTTAAAAATATTTAAAGAATAAAATTAAAAACAAGATATATACATAAAAAATCTCTATATAATAGCAAATCATATATATTCTCCTTTTAATTTTGGTCTAATTTATTCTTGTGATAGCCTATCGTTTGCTCGTACAGTTTTTTTCATTGATATCTATTTTCTTTGAAAGATATAATCAGTTTTTATTTTATTTTATTAGAGTAATATTAATATTACTTATATGTTCTAATAATATCCAAGTGATTTTATTTATATTCAAACTAAAATAGAATTGGATAAACTTAGATACAGTTGTGAGAGATTTATTTTAATGATAATAATATTATAGAATAAGTTATAATATTAATCTCATTTTTATAAATACAACAACCCTACATTTTATAAATGCAACTTATTATAGGTAATTTTCTTTTTAGATAATCATTTTATTATAATTATCTATTTTAGTTTAAAATAATAGTTAAATTTAAGAAAGAAATCACTTAAACTTATTGATAAAATAATTATTTTGATTTAAAAATATTTAAAGAATAAAATTAAAAACAAGATATATACATAAAAAATCTCTTTATATAATAGCAAATCATATATATTCTCCTTTTAATTTTGGTCTAATTTATTCTTGATAGTCTATCGTTTGCTCGTACAGTTCTTTTCATTGATATCTATTTTCTTTAAAAGATATAATCAGTTTTTTATTTTATTTTATTAGAGTAATATTAATATTACTTATGTGTTCTAATAATATCCATGTAATCTTATTTATATTCAAACTAAAATAGAATTGGATGAACTTAGATATAGTTGTGCGAGATTTATTTTAATGCTAATAATATTATAGAATAAGTTATAATATTAATCTCATTTTTATAAATACAACAACCCTACATTTTGTATATAATTATTCTCGTTCATATAGTTGATTAATATTAATACTAGTAATCAAATTAGTTTGACGATTTTCTGTGGACGAAAAAATACTACTCAAAAATCATATTAAGAGGTCCAACCCTCCTATAATTTATTTACAAAAATTCGATATTCTTTTTTCCTTTCCTACATCTCTCTTACCGTCGTGTGCACAACAAATGTTCTCAATTAGATATAAGATAGATATTATAAGAAACCTTAAACGGATACAGAACATTCCTAAGTCAAAACATTTTCTAGATATAATTTTTTTTAACTTTCAATCACATCCATGCAATTAATTACATCCGAGGGCTGAAAAGGAAAGATGAAGGAGAGGTTCCTTGTCCTTCTTTCTCCTATCAATCTCGTGCAAACAAAACACGTAGTCAGGCGTAGGCAGGCAGGGAGGCACCTCTGATGACTAAATATGTTAAAATAAATAAATAAATATCAACGTCAAGATGTGATGAGGAATGATAACACCATAACATTCTAGAAAAATGACCAACTTAAGAGAAACAATATCTTTGATTTAACTGTTGGATCTGATATGGCTAAATCATTTACAGGTTATTGCTCTCCGCAGAGACAAAAATGCTGATATAATGTCCCACCAAATTTCAAAGTTTAAACTACCATATTCGAATGATCAACTATACAATAAAAGCAGCAGTATACCTCCAGCACACCCTCTTCGAAAAATGATGGGAATAATAGCTCCAGCTTGGCCTACCAACATAAGACAATTTAGATACCAAGCACAAAGAATCATTACGACCAACATCCTTGTCGATGGGGTGGGTGCAAACATTTTGGGAGGGTAACTTGTAGCTCTGTTCCACCAGAGATGCCTTAGACCACATATATGTATTAACTGCCATTTCATGAGGACCAAAAATGCCTCTCAACTTTCTTCAGTTAATAAATACGAAATCTGGTTTTAAGAAGAGTACCTAAAGTTTTTGAGACACAAGGTCTGACTTTTACTCTGAATCTGAATCAATAGAAAGGTACAAGCGACGTCTTTGGCGAGGAAATGAGAAAGGACTATCTGACCTTTGCCTACTTGGCCTGTCAGTTCTAACATCATTCATCCCAAGGAGTAAAGAAGCTGCATAGAGAGGAATAACTAATCAAGAAAAGTACCGGAAAAATAAAAAATGCCAAAACTGCATTAATAGTCACTATCTCAGAAGTAAAAATGCAATTATCTGATAGGGAGCAGAAAAGGGGAACCGAACACAATGAGGAAAGTGAGGAAAGATGAGGAAGATGCAAAATGCATGAAAGATATGAGGAACACTAACCTCCTCAACTTTGTTTAGAGGTTAACATCCTTAGTACTATCTAGTAATAGAAGTAACCATTTAAACTTTCTATCTGTTAAGCAAATTATGAGCATTTGACTGATTTTAGGAGTAGAGTTCTAAAAAAATCATTTTTCTGTCACAAGGATATGATGCAGCAGCAGATTAACACAGCCGTATAATGTATCTTGGCAAATCCACAACTAAACATTTGAAGGTTTCTAACCATTTAACAGAAGGTATAGCAGTGCTCGATGCAAAGAAACTGAATACCCAGCTCCCAATCCTCCTTCATAGCCCCTCAAACAAACTTGATATGAAGCTTAGGAATGTACTAAAAATCACGCATGAAAGAATTAAACCCACCATCTCAAAAGACTAACTATATAATATATTTCCATCTACGATTGAGACAAAAAGATAGCAGAGGCATGCAGGTGTCCATAAAAGAAAAACCAATAAAATTTTAAGAATGCATATATTTCCACAATATATTGTAAATGTAAATGCTTATTTTATTTGCCTAAAGATGTTTGAGAAACTATTATATTTCAAATATATACGCTTACTATCTGGTAAATTTCAAAACCGTCAACCATTTTGTTCTTTTAAGTATTACTAGGATGTGCAATAAATATTCTTGTCCCAGACCTTAAATTTCTCAAGGCTAAATGCTGTGTTTTCTAACGGAATTTATATTATCAAATTATTTGATAATTTGTTATGACAAAATGTCACATTAATCTATAATCCAATATATCTTTGATGGTATATTACATATATAACAAGGAACAGGGACACTTTTTATTTTATAAAAAAACTATTTATTTCTTTTACTTTTACTGATTTAAGAAACATGGTCAATGACGCATCAAAAAAGAATATGCCCCCAATTCTGCTTCATTAATATTTGTTACTAAAAAAAGTAATAAATATTCTGATTCAGTAAGGTTAGAGAAACGAACCAGTATCATCCAAAGTATTCGTTCCAACTTCTCTGGTTGGGATTTGATGTCTAGAATTCAATCCATTTTGAGTAGAAGCATCACCATTGTTACCACCAGCCCCACCTCCAAGACTTAGGGATATCCAATCCTCCTCAGTGCAGACACCGTTAGCCACATTTGCCTGATCTCTCAATTCATTCTGCATGGATGAATCTGCTGGTCTAGTGGGGAGAAAAATTTGAAGTGAGGGATCATCACCACCAAATGCTAATGGATTGTCCACCAAACCACCATTCAAATCAGCATCCAACCGACCAGCAGAGGAATCTTGCAAGATACCACCAGATCCCAAAGCAGTATCAGGAGCTAATGCATAACCATTTAGTGATGAAGAGCAATTCACAGGACCATGTTGCAGATGGACCAATGCATCTGACACATCTGCATCAGATCCAAATAGTTGAAATCCAGGACCAGCCTGCCTTCCAGAAGGCATAGACCACAGGGAAGACATCCCAAAATCATCATCATTGGGAAAGAGTCCTAAGCATGAATTTCCACCAAGATTATGATCATCAGCGTACGAATCAACCATTACAGGTGGCTGTACAGAATAACCATCTGTAGCATCATTTTGGTTGTTCCTATACGCAATTGGAGGAGATACCAAGAGATCATTATCTTCTTCAGAATCACTAAGAACAATAACTTCTGCACCACCCACCTGAGCAGAAGTGCCATGTCCAGTATAGTCATACGTTAAATCAACATTATTGAGACACAGAGAATCCATTTCAACTCCATTTGCAGTGGAATAGTCAATATGCCCGCCACCACCCTGATTTACACTAGGATCATCACCATCCCGGCCACTTCCAGTAGCACTGCTGCTCATCGGAATAACAACCTGTTCGGGATTTCCAAAAATCGCTTTCAATTTATTACCAGAAGATGTGTTTGTGCCCTGAGGTTTACTGACTTCCCAATCTCCATTGCGATTCTTCCTGATGCCAAGTTTTAAACCAGTTGGAGTGTCAAAAACACCTTCCTGTTTGACCTGCTTCAATGCCAATGTATCCACTCTCTTCAAATCTCCATCAGCTGAAACGCATGGGGATCCATCAGGAAGATGCCACTGCGCTAGACTCCCTAATTCCTGGCGTTCACTTTCACCCTTTGTCTTCACACGCCAAGAACCATCAGGCTTCACCTCAACCTCGGTAGTTTCTTCACCACAATTTAGCATCTGTGCCACCAAATCAAATTAAATAATGGCTACATATTTTGTCAAATAGAAAATTATGAACATTAGAAACTATTATTAATTTTTTAAATAACTACCATAGAAGTGATGCGATTGAAATAAGGGTCAATGATGATATTCTCCAAAGCATAGTTTTTGAGACATACAGGACATTGCCACTGTAGAAAAAATTCAGTTCATCAGAAGATAAAAAATCAGAGGGGAGTAGACAAATCATACAACATTTGGAATCTTGCCTTCCTTGATCGTTGATTCATTTCCACGAAAACTTCAAGGTCAAAGCAACCCATGTGTATACAAGGTTTGAATCTTCCAGCAATCTTCATTCTTGAACCACTCATCTAAAATTTCGCCAAAATATAGAAAAACTGTTAGTAGGACTTCATGACTTGCCAAAATAACCCATCTATTAATGAAAGCCATACAGGACAACGAAGGTTGACACTGAAAGTATCTGAAACCACTTCCAAATCACTGTCACTATCAGCATCACCATCTGCGTTTCCGCCCCCAACACAACGACACACCCGCGCAAGAGCGTCTTCAAATAGCTCACCATCGGACTCCTTTGGAATTAAGTTTAGGATCTAGAAAACAAAGCCTCAAATATTAAACAAGTTTGCAACAGTAGCAAAAGGGAAGCAGTTTTGCGTAAAACATATTCACAACAAAGTAGGAACTAAAATCCAACACCAACATCTAAATACAGACTGTTGGTTGGCTCAAAAGTTGTCAATCAGACTTCCAGTCTGTGTTAGTAACCAATGAACTGAGAGTTAAACCAGACACAACACAAAAAAATAAAACCAGCAAACTAGGTCAAAACACATACCAGATCTATTTATTAGTAATATTTATCAATATGAAAAAATTCAGCATTCTTTTATTTTAAAAAAAAATCTCACAAGCCAGACAATTTGAAACAAAAAGAACGCCCAAGAAACGAGAAAAAAACTTCAAATATTTTAACTTGCTTTAGAATAGAAGCAACACTTCTTGAGGTTTTCTATAACATCTACCTAGGTTAAGTATGTTTAGGTGCTATTCAAAATTGACAAGAAAGATAACCATAAACCTACCTAGTTTTGTCATGTTTTAAGTTTTAAGAAATCAACTAAAAGGGACCAACATTTGAAACTCAGGCCCAATATCAGACAAGGAGATACTTCAATCTTTATTATTCCAATATCACAAGGCTAAATTAAGAAACCAACAACACTTCAAAATATTTAGCTTATATATTTATCAAGCTTAGAATGCAATCTACCTGCTGTATGCTGCGCCTTCTAACAATACGAACCCCTAAACAAAAAATGCGAGCATCGCATCCTGTTAACGAAATCTTATTAATTCCGTCTTTTGTGTATGGCGTGATCTGACAAATGAGAAATACAATAAGATATTGAATAAATCAAAAACAAACAGTATATGAACTTTTGTGTGGCAAATTTAAATAATTATACGATTCACAACTACAAATAACACAAAACATACAATTGGACCATCATCCCGGCCATTAGCTCCAAGCAACTGTGAACCAGGTCTGTTAGTTGCTCGAACAGGAACACCTGTACAAATAAAAGTCAAACCAATCGAAATAGATTTCACTATAAGGGTTTTACTTTAAAAGCTCTGTTTCCAGGTGAATAATATTCCGTGAAAATTAAAACCAGACTGCCAACATGAAACCAAATTCATTAATAGTAGGGATAGCACGACTTCAAACATACCATTGACCTGCAGGTCTGTATATTGCGGCCATTGCATCCTGAATGGAACCTTGTCATTTAGGAGCATACACCAAGCCTACTTGTCATTTTTTTCAATAAATAAGTAAAAGCATTGCACAGAAGGATATCCATTAACCCACCATGAACTGAAAATCCAAACCAACCTCAACATCAAATTCCGGTTTGGAAACCAAATCTTTGTCTGCTCTAGTAAGCTGAAATGTTCTTTCCACACTCTGCACAGGGTTGGTCCTGAACAATTTAAATAGGAATATGGTTAAGCCAGTCAAGCAGAAAGCCACATTGAAAATTATATTTTAAGCATAGACTAGATAATTATTTCACAGGGTCACTAGTTTTTGTATTGGAAAGAAAATGAAGTTTATTAGACTAGCACCACCTAATAAAAACTTAGACAAACACGGAGATACAAAAAGAAGAAAAACAAAAGGAGAAAGTCTTCACTTCTTAAACTATGTTTGGTTTCAGTTTAAGGTGCTCCGAACTCAGTTAGGAGAGGAGAGTGAACTGAATTATGTGACATGTGTGATTACACTCAAAAGTGCAATTGCACTTTGAAATTTTGCCTGAAAACTCAATATCAGTTTGCAAGACATGGTGGAAATTGCACTTTAGTCCAAACATGCACTTAATAATAATAGGTTACTTTCCTGAGTAATTCAACCACAGAACAGTATAATCAATTGTGGAATATGGTGAAAGGCCAAAATTCAACAATATAAACATACCATTGCAACCTATGGTTGCACTAAAGCAGACCTTCCTTCAAAGTTGCCTATGTCACTTTAAACAAAACTCAACAGCTAAAGAATTTTAATTAACAAAACATACATAGTAGACTGCCTCAACATTACAACCCCTACAAATAGCATAACATGACTCTGTATGTAAATCATCTAAAGAAAGCAAAGAACTTATCAAGTCAAGGAACTTGCACTTGTGCTAAAAAATTAGAAATTGACACACCACTCCAAACAAAAAGAAGCAAGCATTCAAGCCTGAATGATGAGCATCTTATTCCCTTACATGCTAGTTAAGCAACAAAAGGTACATCTAAATCCCAAGACATTCCGTTAGTAAGATCAAGAACTCAATTACATCATGTCTAATACCCACACAATGTACTCACCCATCAGTTGGATTACTGGTTGTTGTTAACTTCACAGGAAGTAAAGGGTGTGCCACTGCAACCCAAAATCTGCAACAGAGAACAGCAGAAGGAGCAAAGTTAACTGGCAAAAAAAACAGAAAAATACTAAATAATAGAATGCACAGACTATCCCTGACAATAATGACAGAATATAACAAGATAAAATAAAGGAAGAACATCCAATAAACAGAACAGAAGAATTAAATAGCCAGTTCACAGAGCCAACAAAGTATCGTAACTGAAAAATTGTAAATCATAAGCAAATAATATCAACCACAAACAAACTCTTAACACTAAATTAAAAATAAAAAAGTTAAGACAAGGGAAACCTTTGAAACAAATCATTATTTCGCATCTAGCTGCCAGATAAAACAAAAAGAAAATTTGACTTACGGGTCAGCACGAGTGAGCCGACATAGTTCACAATAAAACTTATCAGGAACTGGTGGGATGCCTTCTGTAGGTTTATCTGGAATAATAACGCAACTGATGTGTTGCCACACTTGGCATCTTGGATCATCACACTGCAATATGACAAGAAAATGGAATTTCAAAATAACCATATGTAAGCAAAAGATTGGATATCTAATGAAAAGTGCACCAGATCATCAAATTGGCTAAATAAATCGTATCTGTTGTGGATGCATACAATTCTTTAGATCATAAAGAAAGAAGAAACATATTTAATGGTACACCTTGACCAAATCCTCTGTTTCCAATCTACTTCCACATAAACAGCGAATCTTTGTATCTGGCTGGAAGGAATCATCAATTTCACCTTTCACCTTTATACTACTACTATCCGATGCCCCCTGTCCCTTAGATGCTAGATCAGTGGCCCCAGATATCTGCATTTTCCTGCAAAAAAGGAAATAAACAAATGTTAATAAAATAAAAGTTAACAAAACAAGAGACAAGATAATTACAGAAAATATGGAGCACTATAACTAGCTTCAACCAGACCTAATAGTAAGTTACCAGATCATTTATGTGAGCTCAGCCAAGTGTGACTGCATGCATCAGAAGCGTACTAAAGCTAGAAAATAACATAATACAGAGTTTCGTTTCTAACACTGACCTATAGGTATCATCAACTAATTTTGCCACCTGTTCCTTTCCACCAGCATTCTTCTTAGCCCACATTTTTGAAACTGGGAAGAGCAAAAACAAATTGCTTAACTAAAAGTGGAAAGAGGAAGGATCACATGAAAATGTATTCTATGTATAAAAATCACAATTAAATCAGGTGCACAAGAATTCAAATGCATTATGATTCACTGAATTATACCACAAAGTGGCCCATAACTCCCAGAAAATACGCAATCCAGCTTTAAATACAAATGCTACAGGTGAAATAAATAAAATTTGGGGTTCATATACAAGCTCGGGGTAAAACAAGCAGCTCGAATTTATCAATAAAAAGGGAGTTAATATAGGAGCAAATTAAACAACTCTTAACAGTTTTATACCCTAATATACAACATAAAATGTATTTTTCAATGATATGTTATATTCTTTTAACTTGATATTAAATTTTCAATATTAAATTGTTTTATTCAATTATTATACTTTTTATTTTCAAATTTTGTTTATATATACATACACACACACACATATAGCTCATATATGTGTAATAGTTCCCCTTTACAAAAACCCAGTTGCATGCTGACTCAGTATGATAGTAAGAACTATGGTGCTCTCTCTCTCTCTCTCTCTCTCTCTCTCTCTCTCTCATATATATATATATATATATATATATATATATATATATATATATATATATATATATATATATATATATAATACTTGTACCGACATTTGAAACAATAATATACTTTATTAGTCTTTAAAACTTTTGCAGAAACCCCTCTCTATGCTATCAAGAGCTGCTTTTCTTACAAGGGGCCTGAATTCTCTAATGGAAACTCAACCTTTAGTTCCAGAACCTTCTGCCAGAGATACTTCTTTGATGGTACCACTACCCTGAATCCACACAGTCTTATTCTGCACAATCCACTTTATGCATCATTCTCCATTGAGCTTGATGATAAAATTTTCTTGCTACCGAAACAGCAGGTAAAAAGCAGAGTACCAAATCGTATCATCTTTGTAGCTTTGAAGTTATCCCTCTGATTCCAACTAAGTTTTTATCAGAAACTGATTGAGAGCTCAACATTGTCTCGGCACACTACCAACAATTAGTGAAATTCAAGATCAAATGTTCTTTTCTTGGCTTCTTTCATCTTTTTCTGAATCAATTATCACTCAAATAATTGGTTGCAAACACTCGTGTGGAGTGTGGGAAAATTGATAATTACTTTCAGAAAATTTGCTAGCAAAAGCCATGCAACTATGAACCGAACTGTGTACCACCAAGAAATCACATAAATCTATCAATCTCTGAATACCTACTTAAGACCAAAGCAGTTGTGGAGTCACTTCTAGCTGTTGTCAATCTTGACTCTTATCAATAACACATTTGTACAGTCCTTGCTGGTCTTCCACAGGAATATAATTCCTTCATCGCAATGATTCATAGCTCTGCTTTGAACGGTATATTATTCTTTTAAATGATCCTTTGTCAATTGAAATGTCAAGTCTCTTTTACTTGTGCAAGAAGCTCAATCTGAGAAGTTCAGTCAGGAGTTTCCCTCTGCTACTATAACTCGGAATATTGCATAGGCCTCCTCTATAGACCCCAACTTACCCTTCTGAGCATATATAAATGTCACTATTACATAATATATAGTTATTGAGAATTAATAGTCTTATAATTTTAAAATATTCTTAAATATTTGAAGAGTACTCAATGGTTAAATAAAAGTATGCAGTATGATTATTCACAAAAAACCCTCCACAATTGTAGGACTGTTCCGGATGGAGAGTGACCCAATTTGGGTTGCAGGTCCAACACCCATTTCTCCACCATCAGCAGCCACATCGTAATCCACTATCTTTCAGAAAAATAAAAACGTGTCCAAATCCTACTACAGCCCCAAACTTAGGAAGAAAACACTCTTTGCGTAGAGTTTGCCAAACCAGAAGTTGAGATCACCTCTGCCTCACAGGAAGTTACTGACGTCAGTCCAACCAGAAAACAAAAAAGAAATTCATGCCTCCACTTCTGTGGCAAAAATGACCACAAAACATGTGGCTACCATCAAAACAGTTCATTGGGAGTGTCAGGATGCCACTTCCGCTACACTGTAATCACAGCACTATTGTGTGTGATTAACAACTAGATTCAATGCATATTTCTAAGAGCATATATTGTGTAAATTTTAAATGTACAGGCACAATCACAACCCAAACAAACATTGTGAAGATAGACTAACTAAATGTATAAGATAGAATTAGACCCAAAGGTTGAGTTGTGTGTGTCTGTGCATGTGTATAATTTTACCTTGTTCATCTGAGAGTACAGATAATATTCGATCAACAAGATCCTACAAAAAGAAACACCGGCATCATTACATAATACCAAAACTCCAAGACAGCGATCTAAATCCAGAAATTAAAAGGAAATAATACACGGAGACCAACCTAAAATACTAAAACAACAATGTAAAAGCATAAAGGATTCATCACAGAAAAAAACTCAGAAATAAAAACAGTAGACATGGTACTATTTTTATTATCTCACCTGCTTCTTCCCCTGCTTTGAAAGGTGCAACTGAGTGAGCACATCTTTGAGCTCTTTAATACGAAAATAGTTCAATTTTTCCTACAGGAGATTCAATTGATCAGAAAAGTATAATTGCATAACTCAATATTAACACAACATAGAACCCAATACTCAAATAAAAACACACAAAAAAAGAACCAAATATATCACTGAAGTTTGCAGAGGTAATGCAAATGAACCTCTAGTATATCTATATGCCAACTATACATAGTACATGACAAAAACTGAATACCTAAAGATTATTCAACCATGGAATTACATTGCCCACAAATTATTCAATAATAATCAATCACAGCATAAATAATATCAAATCAGAATACTAAGCAGTTAAAATCACAGGAAAAATAATACCAGTCACAGAATAAGTAAATAATACATTACCAAACCTATAAAGAACAAAAAAAAAATACAAATCCAACAATTGAACAAGGCACAGTTATGCAGTGAAAAGTCCTCCATTATCCGTGCAAACAAAGTCAGTTTCCAAAACAAACAATTCTCTCGTATTTAATCTCTAAACCTCTCGAACTTCTCTGATCACCAAAAGAAATCAAAATTATAATCTGCATCAATGATTTATTGATAAGTACAAAGCAAAGTGAATTTGCAATCCCATGCACAATCAGCTAGTTCCAAAGGAATTGTAGTGAAAGGAAAGTGATCAATTGTACTATCTACACATCAATCCAGAAAGTGTGTTAGAGTCCATAAAGTGAAAAAGTAAGAGATGCGTGGTACACCTTAACGCTGGGTACCAAATCCATGGCGTCAAACCGAATAATTTGGTGGAAAGAGAATCAGGAGAATCACGAAACGAAGAATCGACGACGAAGCTAACACATAGCGGCCCCAACAGCACTCGGTCTGCTAAAATCAAATTAAGAAAATAAGAATTAACAGAATTAGACAATTAGGGAAGTGTCGAAATTGGAAATGAAAGAGAGATAGATTGTTGGAAGGAGGAAGCGAGGAATAGGAATCACTGACCATAGAAACGAGGGTTGGGGATGGCGATTAGGGTTTGGAAGAGAGGGAGGTTAACACCGACTTTCTTTGTGTTGCACACGGTTTGTGTTGTGTGGCGTTGTGTTGGGGGTGGGTGGTTTGCTTTGCGTGTTCTTTTGACCGAGGAGACTCCAAACAAAACCAGAACCAATCTCTTTCTCTCTCTCCACTTACAAAATTCGGACCCATTGCGGATTATCCAATTCAGTTTTTGCTGCAACATGTCCGGGTTCGGGTTGGGTGTGCTCACGTGCACAGGAAGCATATGTCGACCACATATCCGAAATAAATAATAATAATAAATATTGAGTAAGGTGAACACATCAATGAACTTCCAACTAAATAGGCGCTCTAGAATCATCCAAAATTTTAAGTTTTTTTTTTTTTTATCGTGACTTTCTCCTAAATTTTGTATAAATTAAAATCGCTTTTAAGAATTAGTATTTTAGGTTGAATTTTATTTTCAAAATAAATTAACTTAGAGTTCTGTTTTATTTGTGTACTCTCAATCTTGAGTTGACCATTGACTCACCTAACCAATGCTTAATCATCCTCTGACTAACCTATGAATATGTATTTAGGACTATATGAAATATGTGATATATCTCATGTAAGTTTTATTAAGTGTAAGTTATATAAGAGGACACGGTAATTAAGTATGGTTAATACTGTTGTTAAGTTTTCTTAAACCTAATTTTCATCATTGATTTGAACAATTATTTAAAAGCACATTTTTACTGGTGTCTTTTTTGTGTTAATTCAAGTTGACAGATTTATCTTTTATTAAATTATAATAAATTATTGAAACATGTAATTTCTATAAATAACTGTTTAATTAAAAATATATATCATAACTTTTGGTGAAATGATATCACAAAAGAGTATGTGTTTTTACACAATCTTATTTTATATTATAGTGTTATTAGCAAAAATATAAGTTGCAAATGTGTTTGTACTTTAAAAAATAAAATAAAACTATCATTATTAAATATTATAATAAAAAAACTTATAGAAAAATAAATATTTTAAATATATATCATCTTTATTTTGTTTATTTTTTTATGTATGAGATCTTGAAAGTTATAAATTGAATGGAGATTCTAAAAGTTAAAAGTTATATCTTTTGTAACATTTCGTTTTAATAGTTTTTACACTATCAAACAATATATTATGATAATTCAAAGCATGTGACAGGAATAGGTCGGTATAAAATATCAATATAGTCATCCAAAAATAATCATACATGTACTGTCTAACAATACAGCTTATACTGAAAAAAGGTTACAAAACACTCATCCATCTAAGCTAAACAAGGGGTAAATACTACTGCTAGAACGCTCGAGCCACAACTCAACTCCTATCTAGGAGGGGTGTGTCCTCACCTGCACTTTTGTCTGCTCACACCAATAATTAAGGGCGATCATTGCAGAAGAGAAAGACATCAGAGAACAAACATATGCAAGAAGGGTAAGCTAACTTAATTAAGAGAAATCATGCAGTTTAATAATTAGACATCAATCCAGTTTTACCACATTTTTCATAATATTCAAACCACCACAACCATAACACGCATTCATGATTCTAGACTTGATATCCGGATTATGTAAGAGACATTGGAGCTCTTGGTAGCTTGCACTTGTGACGGTTCCCAAACTCTACAAAGTTTTGGGCACAAGGGGTATTCACCCAACCACTCCCAGGGTAAGTCCCCTTCGCGTCTATGACGGATCGGGTCCATAGACTAGGACCTCCTGCTACTCCTCCCGACATAATCCATTATACTTTATATGAGTCTTAATGGTTATTGGACTGTCAGGATACCATCAAAATGAGTCCTCATGTCCTTACATTCACTAAAACCATAATCTTTGGATTTTCCCTTGAAATCCTAATTCCATCACATCTTCTAATAAACCAAATTCACACAATTCCATCACGTATACTATTATTCATACAACTCATGTACAGGATAGACAATCATCACATCAATTCACTTAGCATAGCTTTATTTAATCTAAAACAAAGAAGAAATCCAATTCTGCAGTGAATCTTGCTCAAGTTAGAGGATCTCGCCTGAGCTAGAGAGTTGTCTCGCTTAGACGAGCTGCTCTCGCTTGGGCAAGACCTCTTACAGTGGGCAACTCAAAAATCTGAGCGAATTCTCGCTCAGGCTAAGTTGGTTCGCTTAGACGAGAGGATCTCTCGCTCAAGCGACTCCAGCTCGCCTAGGCGAAACCTCACGTAGTGACAGATGTGACTCTCTGATACTTTTGCTCAGGCGAGAGCTGCTCGCCTGGGCGAAATTATCAGGATTTCAATATGTTCCTCACATACAGAGCTACGGAATTTATACAAAAACCCAATTTCACACAGCAAGTAGTTCCAAACATCAATTAAACACATAATCATGCAATCCTAATGCTCAAAGACACTTTATACCCGAAAATTGAGTAAATAGTTAGCTTCCCTTACCTCAATTGATCACCAACTAGCAAGTATGGCTTCTCACAGTGAGGTACCCCAATTTACAACCTAAGAGATTGAAATAGAGGTTCACACAGTAAAAGTATAGCCCTAATTTCGGTTTAGCCAAAAAAGAACTTCCAGAATTCGAAAATGATGAGAATTGGGGAGCAGATTCTGACTTACGCTGAAAGGATAGAGGTTTAGCTAGGAAGGGAAGTCCCGAGCTGATCCTTCTAACTTGCTTGCTGCAACAGGAAAAAAGATGGGTCAGAATGGAGGTTGTAGTCCTCTAGTTTGAGGGAGTGAAGGGAATCAGTGCAAAGAGATGAAGAGGAACGTGGAGCTGGAGGGTGTTTCAATGGACATGGAATGGAAAGAGAAGGAGAAAGAATAAAAGGGATTTCACATCTTTTAATAAGTTTTTTTTTACATAAATAAACAAATAATTTTTTTTAATAAAATAATTATTGAAAAAAAATAATTAAATATTTTCTTTTTAAAATAATAGATATACATTTTTTAATATTATTTTTATAAAACGATATATATATATATATATATATTTAAATTGTATTATTCTTTCATAAATTACTCATAAATAACAAAATTATGTATTTTTAAACTTTTATTATTTTAATTTATAATTAATTATTCATAAAAATAATCAAATTATATAAATTATAAAGTTACATATTCTAATGTAATAAAACTATGAATATATATATATATATATATATATATATATATATATATATATATAATGGAATCTCGTTTTGTGTTATATATGTTACAAATTATGATATAAAAATAATAAATTCAACTTATTATGTGACTGTTTTGAACTTATTATCAATAAATAAATAAATAAATAATAATAATGTTGAGACCAATTAAAACAATATATTAACGATATATATATATATATATATATATATATATATATATATAATGAAATCTCGTTTTATGTTATATATGTTACAAATTATGATATAAAAATAATAAATTCAATTTATCATGTGACTGTTTTAAACTTATTATGAATAAATAATAATAATAATAATAATAATAATAATAATAATAATAATAATAATAATAATAATAATAATGTTGAGACTAACTATTGGAACAATATATTAAAAATAAAGAAATGAGAAACATAAAATAAAACGGTGGTAAAAATTGTAGTACAAAACAATTACTAAAATATTAAAAGCTAGATATGTAAATGATATTTTTATTATAAAAAATATTAAATAAAAGATATTCAATTTTATAATTAAGAATGAAAAAACTAGAATGCTCAACCATTGGGAGTAAGTACAAGTTTTTATCTTATGTTTGAATGATGCATTTCAACAATATTAAAAAATTGAAATTCATTATATTTGAATTGTTTATAACTAAATTCTTTTTATTTTCCAAATAATTTGTTTGGTTAAAGAAATTAAAAATATCTTACATTTCAATCTCTTGTTTGGATAAACAATTGAATTTTTTATGAGATAAAATTTCATTTTAACAATATTTATTTTAGGGTTAATTATGTTTTGAATTCATTATAAATTTGGAAACAGACTCAAGGACTCAAATGAGCTGGGCCGACCCGACTACCCAGTCAAGTTGGTCTGATCCGACGACCCAGACAGACTAGGTCGGTCGGGAAACCTTGAGGGTCGTATGACCTGTCTTGGTCGTCGAACCCGTCTGTCCAGTCTTGGTCGTTAGGTCCGTCTGACCCGTCTTGGTCGTTGGGTTCGTCCGATTCATCTCGATCATCGAGCATGCCCAACTGGTCTGGGTTATCGGGCTTACCCGACATGTGTGGGTTGTTGGTCTCACTTGGTCTATTTGGGTTGTTCGACCCGTCTTGGTCGTCAGGTCCGTCAGGCCCGTCTTGGTCGTCGAGCTCGTCCAACCCTTCTCGATCGTTGGGCTTGTCATGCCCGTCTTGGTCATCAAGCTCGTTTGACTCGTCTTGGTTGTCTGACCCGATATGTGTGGATCGTTAGGTTTGTTCGACTTATGTGGATCGTCAGGTCTGTCGATCCGTCTTGGTCTTTGGACCGACCCTCCTCATCGAGTTGTCGGTCCAACTCATTAAGCCCACCTATGGGCTAGGTCAAATCGACAATTCTACCATGTCTCTAGAGTGAGGTTGAGTGAGAAGAATTTCAAATTCCACCTATTTTGAGGGTATTTGAATTTCTACTAATTTAGCTAATTGAAATACTTTAACAAAATATTTACATTTTAAATGCTTTTTAATTTATCTATCCAAATAAAGGATTTCATCACAATGATATATAAATTCTTAAAAAAAATTACTTAATTAAAATGTTCTATCCAAACACACTGTTAAAGTTTATTTAATTTGATAAAATTTTAGTCTGAACTAAGACATTATTCCTTTTTCAAAAATTTTGTAACAAATTTCTTTTACATAATAGTGTGGCAAATCACTTTATAATCAATAAATTCGTTTCACAATTAAAAAAGATGTAGTTTTTTCAAAATGAAAACTCGGGGACAATACATAATTTTCGTATTGAATTTCAAACGGGAAACTAAGGCTAGCTCACATTTAAGAAAAGGAAACAACATATTTTAACAAATAATTAATCACATATATAAAGCAAACAACATATTGGCATCATAGGAAAATATTAGAATTAGGAACCTGGGAGCGCGTAAAAAGCAGATGACAATAGAAGATGATGCAATTCAACGCGTTCGAGAGCTACAAGAGATAACAAAAAACACAAGAGAAAGTCATAAGTAACAAATAAAAGCAAAACCAACAATTTTCTTAGCATCATATATTACCTATTTAATTATAGTGTTCTTACAATTCTCTTAAATTCAGACTTAATGCTCTACATTTGAAGACACAATGCTCTTAAATTGAGACTCAATTCTCTCACAGAATTAATCAAAACACTCCAAACAATTTCAATCTCAATGAAAATCAACACTCACAATAACTAAAATTGAAAATTAACATATACAAAACGGAAAACCAAACAAAAACGCGTTGGAAATTTACCTTGGAGGAACCGCAGTGCGACAATTGCGGGAAAAAAGGAAAATGTTCGTGCACGAAATGGAGGTGCAGGAAAAAGAGGTGCAGTGACGGTGGCCGGAGCAACGTGGCTGGAGGCGAGACAGTTCGGTGGCAGCACAACGTTGGTGGAAGAAGAAGAGGGGCTCGCGTGGTGGTGGAGGGTCGCCGAAACAGTTGCAAAGAGAGAGACACTGTCCAATCGGAGGGACGACTGGCCGGAGTAGCGTGGCCGGAGGCAAGACGCGACGGTGGCAACACAACGATGGTGGAAGAACAAGCGGAGCTCGCGTGGTGGTGTCGTCGGAACAGTTGCAGAGAGAGATGGAGGAGATGCAGCGCGCGCGAGGAAGAAGAAAAGGGGTTCGCGTTTTTGTGCCATAATTAAACTATATGACCTCAGTTCAATTGATAATCGAGGCATATAGTACTATTTGGCCCCGGTTCACTGTCACCCGAGGCCAAAGACGTAACGGGTAATGACATTTTTGAAAATTCTGGCCACGTTTTTTGCTTCAGGTCTTTTCAACCGAAGCATATAACACCTTTTTGCACCGGTTTTATTTGAATTGAAGCTTATAACACCTTTTGGCTTCGGATTTTACTTGAACCGAGACATAAAAATTGTTTGGAATTGCAAAAATGCCATCATGCCATTATATGTTTCGGTTCCTTGACAACCGAAACCTATAAGGCGAGGTAAAAGTACAATTTTGCACTAGTGTTATAATGTTTTTTTAATGGATAATTTATAAAAAATTATATATTTCAATATATCAAATTTTCATTTATATTGTGTTAATTATTTTACTTTTCAAATATTTTATTTAAGTAAAGAAATTCAAATTTATTATAATTTTTTATTCAAATAAACTAATTTATTTATAAATAAATGAAATAAATTATTTAATTATGTCAGACAATTATTAAAAATTACAAAATATTGATATTGTAATAAGTTTAGTTTATTTTGTTTAATGTTATTCTTGAATCAAAGTTGGTAAATTCTTTTCAGGTGAAATTTTAAAAAATTTACATATGTTAGAAATAATCTTTCCGACATCATCAGGAAAACTCAAGTTAATATTAAACATGAAATAACAATAGTTTTAGAAAGATCCTATAAATTTAAATAACAAATAAATATTGTCAAAATAAATTTAAAATGTAATAAATTAATAGAAATTATTTTCATATCAATATTAGTCAAGTTTCATATCAATCTTGTTGCACCTCCATATTTTATGATTCTAGGGTTTTTCTTTTTCTTTTTTCTTATCAACCTTTGCTCTATAACTCTTCATTTTATCAACTTTATTAATATTTGGTATTTGTAATATTTAATTTTTGTAAAAATATTTATACTTAATTAATTTTAATTTTATAAAAAATTGATTATAAAAATATTTTAATTATTAAAATAAATTAAATTAAAATTAAATCAAAAACACGTAATACTAAATTGGAACAACATATAGTACATGCGTCATGATGTAAATTTACGATATTAATTTAAGGTTACAAATTTTAATTATTCAAAGTATAACACAAGAAGCACAGGCGTTATTGATGTGAATTTACGATATTAATTTAAGGTTTATTATTTTAATCTACTGTTAAAAGAATAAGTACTTAGACACTATTTAAGAAAGTTTAGTGTTACGTGCACATTTTTAGTTAAATAAAGGTAAGTTGTACCATTATGTATGACAATATTTATATATATTTTCGTTTAAAATGTAGTTAACCATATAATAATAATAATAATAATATATAATATAGTTCACTAACACATGCATGAACTTGCATTAAATGTTGTGAAATTTGTTTGGAATATGTCACAATCATAAGAAAACAAAGTAAATAATATGTTTAATTACTTTTTTTTTCCTCCGTGCCTATCCATTTGTTCAAATATCTATTTACTTTTTTTTTTTAATTCATATTCTTTTTAATCTTTAAAAACTTCAATATTGTGTTTTTCTTTAATGAAATTTTTAAAATTTTTCATAGAATATTATATTTGACAAAAATCATTATTGGAGTTAAGGTTTTGCATAAATTAAAAAAAAATATAGTTTCTTTATCACCATTTACTTTTTAATTTTTTTAATATCAATAGAGTTGTTACTTGTTAAATCATTTTTAAATTGTGTAATACAAAGGATTTAACTATTTGACATTAATGACAGATATTTTCCTTAATGACATTGTGTTTGGTCCAGGTCTTATAGGCCATGAATGACGAGGAAGGTACCGATTTTTATTTTTTGTTAATATTTATTCAGATTTTTTTCCTTATATTTTGGATTAGAGGTTTGTTTTAAATTATGAAATACTTTTTTGAAATATTTATTTTTATTTTTTTATATTTAAAATTGATTGTTATAAAATACATTTTTTGAATCTGAAAAAAAACTCTAGAAGCATTTAATTGAATGTATTGGAAGGTATTTCCAGATAAAAATATCATTTGTAACACTCATTCCAGATTTTTTTTTAATATTTTTTGAATTTGGTGTTTCGAAAGATTTTGTAGATTCTAAAATACTTTTGGGAGCACTCAATTAAAAAATATTAAAAAAGAGAATCCCTTGAAATTTTTATTATAATTTTAATTAAAGGTAATTTGAGAATTATAATTTTTATGGGGTGCAAGAAGAAAAAGGTGAAGTGCAGAAAGAAACAGTCTCCCCCTAATTTTATTATGCTTTTGGCCCAAACACTCTCTCATTTTTTGTTGGCCACCAACCCAATCCACGCGCCAATTTCAGCAAAGGACAGACCTCCACGCGCAGGGCAAATTCCTGACCACCCGTCCATCTCGAGAGAAGAGACGCGAAGCGGCGACGTCAGAACCCTTGTCCGCCGCTGTTGTCTCCGGCGAGGCTTCCCGGAGTTGATGCTACCTGAACTCGAGCTCCGTTGGTGCTGTTCTGGTAATTTGAAACCTCATTTACGCTCTGCTTTGATTTTGGGGCTCAATCAATGTGTTGTAAATTGGGTCTGCTCTGTTATGTGGTTTTGAATGTGCTCCGTTCCGGCAAAGAATTGTATATATTTTACCGAAGACAAGAAGACAAAATTGTGAAGAATTCTTTTTTATTTTTTCATAAAATTTTGTTAATAAAATTTAAATTAAATATACTTGGGCCATGAATTTTAGGTTGGTTTTGGACGTTTAATATCCATAGTTGATTATCATTCGGGTTTTGTACGTTTAATATCATCTTTGAACCTTGAGTCCTCAGTTTGATGAGTCTACCATCTTCTAGTATCGGAGCTTTACTTTTTCTCACACGATCTTTATGTTGTGATTGATTATACTATTACTGAATACTTCGTGGACAATGCAATTCCATAGTTGGATAATGTTTGCCAATAATAATTTATGTGTGCTTGCACATACTCGCTCTGCAGATTATATAAAATCCTAATTCATTTGGTTAACAATCTAACATAGGTTGTGACCAACAGGTGTCAGCGGTTTGATTAAGGTTGTTACAGCAAGCAAGTAAGAACTACCCAACCACACTCACTTTTGCCTTCGATGCTTAAAAATCAAGGTATGTTCTCATTGACAAGAAATTGCTTAAAATATCGTACTACCTACTTCAGGAGGAATATCCCAAATGAAACCATACTCTCCACACTCTCATTTTGCCACAAATTTCATGACCCCAATGAGAAAAATTTACCCAAGATTGTTTTTTTTTATCACACCCACAAATTTGACCGCTTTTCATTCCAAATCAACAGTAGTTGCATTCAATTCCCTGTTCCATTTGCACCCTTTAGTTCACCCTATTCAACTAATGCTCCTTCGAGATCTTACCGAAGACGAGCTAGAAATAGGTTGTTGAAGTCCAGCAAGCCTACCTTAGACCAAGCCCAATTTCAGTTGGCACTGTCCCAACTTCCCCCAAGGTTCACTACCGAAGAACTGTGCACTGTGATTGGTCGACAAGATAATCCCTTGGTTTGCTTAGAACTATTTCACTGGGCATCTCAACAGCCACGATTTCGGCACGATGTGTCCACGTTTCATGTCACCATAAAGAAGCTTGGTACGGCAAAGATGTTCCAAGAAATGGATGACATTGTGAACCAAGTGATTGCAGTTCCTTTAATTGGTTCAGAGGCATTGTTCAACACAGTTATATATTATTTCACTCAGGCGCGGAAGCTTACTAGAGCTGTCAATGTGTTTAAGCACATGAAAAATAAAAGGAATTTAATTTGCTGTTATAGGCCTTCTATTAGAACCTATAATATTCTTTTTGCTGCATTTTTGGGTAGAGGAAGCAACTCCTATATAAACCATGTGTATATGGAAACAATTAGATGTCTGTTTAGGCAAATGGTCAATGATGGGATCAAGCCTGATATTTTTTCATTGAATTCTATGATCAAAGGTTACGTGCTATCTCTTCATGTTAATGATGCATTGAGGATATTTCATCAAATGGGTGTGGTTTATGATTGTCAACCCAATGCGTTGACATATGATTGCTTGATTCACGGCTTGTGTGCCCAGGGCAGAACAAATAATGCCAAAGAGTTATTTAATGAAATGAAGACCAAAGGTTTTGTTCCTGGTAGTAAATCTTATAATTCGCTTGTCAACTCTTTGGCACTTGGTGGAGAGATTGGGGAAGCAGTAAATTATCTGTGGGAGATGACTGATAAGCAAAGGTCACCTGATTTTATTACATATAGGACTGTACTGGATGAGATATGTAGACAAGGAACAATTCAGGAGGGCATGAGTTTTTTACAGGAGTTGCAAGAAAAGGACCTTGTAGATGGGCATGCTTACAGGAAGCTTCTGTATGTGCTTGAGGATGACTATGGGTATTCGGGAAGCAGAAACATGGGAATTGAGTGAGCGGAATTGAGTCAGGCACTGTGAATTCCCTTTCTCCTATCAGTGTAGTTGGCTGTTTCCTTAGTTTGAAAGCCAAGAGTTATTTTAAAATGCATGCTATGTGCCAATCATCGTCTCTTTTTGATGTGACATGTATTATATACTAAAGCACATCCAAATCAAGGTGCAAAGCCTATGTGTGACTACCAGTTTTGATCATGTGGACTATTCTTCTGATATCAGAATAGGCTTTTCAGAAGGAGTATCGATGGTGGGAGTTATTGATGAGGTTTGGTTTTCATTAACAGAGAATGACCGCAATCCTATACTAATTGGCACAAAGACTCGTTCTCGAGATAATCTTCCCACTGAACCATATGAAGAAATGGAAGTTTCGCTTATTCTTCTGCCCTTTCATTTCATTACGTTGGATATGAAATGACATCTTAATTTGTTCTATATGGTGATCTTATTTTTAGCAGTCTTCAATTGATATGGAACAAGTATTTGTGGGAGAATTTGGTTGCTGATGATTTCCCGTCTAATTTATTTTAAACTTATTTTGGTTTAAACCCTTCAACATAATCAATTTGAAGATCTAAAATCGACTGGTGCTGATTTTGGATTGTCTGCCTTGGTAAGTGCTGGATATGTGTGTTTGACCATAGAATCAATGTTGCCAACCAAAGGGAACATCTTATTCCACTCCTATCCAGTATGCAGACTCGTCAAACACAACCAAACATCTATTTTGAAGGTGCATTTGGTTTTAGACATGTATGTTTTTATTTTACTTTATGATAATAATGATGATTTGTCATTTTGTTGAACATTATTCATTCCTTCAAGCTTTCTACTGTTTTATTTATTTTATTTGAACCATAATTTTTTGTGTGTACATTATTTCTGTGTTTTGACCTTCTGTTTTACTTAGTAAGCCTGTTACTTGTGTTGCGTTTACCTTTTGTGAAACAGGAAGCCCAACAATATAAAATTTTGTACATTGGGCTTTACCTACTCACAAAATTTTGTGAAACAGGAAGTCTAACAATATAAAATGTTAGACTCCACTTGTGTCTATTGCTTTATGAAAATATCTTTTGTTCTTATTTGATACTTTAAAAGCCATTTGGAATTTTTAAACATTTCATGAGCTAAGGGTCTGTAACGCAATTTAGTTCATAGATAATTATACAGCTTGTTGTTTGATTCACAGAGGAACATTGCAGTGTTGTTTGATTCACAGAGGAACATTGCAGTGTTGTTTGATTCATGAAACGTACCTTGTTGTTCACAGAATCTTAATAATTATATAGCTTTTTTATTCTTTTATCACACAGAAAACTGAGTTGGCATAAATGATGAAGTTATATAATGCATTCATGAAAACAACTATTTTCTTCACTGATTGAAATTTCTAACAACCTTACATCATATGATTAATCTCTAATTTATTTTCTTCCTCAATTTTTGAGTTCTGAAGATGGCATATGAATTGAACGATATTTTAAGTGGTGTTATCAGCTTAACAACATGGGAAAAGGTCATGTCTGCATATGGAGGAGAACCAGAGTCTTTCCTTAACAATGCTGTCACACCAATATAAGAAAGGTACTATACAAAACTTAGAACCAAACCAAAACCAGATGTCAAGAATGATCTTGATAGGTCACCTAGTAAAACAAGAGAAGAAAAAGAGAGAAAAGAGGGATGAAGAAGAACCAGAGGTGATTATGAGATTCTCAGATGCATTATACTTCAGATTTTGTATCAGCAAATTTGAACCATTAAACTAAAGTTATATTTTGTTTCTCAAACATCTGTTGTTAATCATAATTATATATAGATACTGCTGTTTATTTACATTGTATGACGTGAAATTTGCTTCGTAATTCTATCTTGAGAGACTGCTTGGTTAAGTTAGTGCTAACTCCAACGATGTTTTCATTCCCAGAACTATCATAGTACAATGGTTATTTTTCTGTGGCATGACCTAAAGTCTATATAGTACTCTCTAGCTTCAAATGTGGCTGTTTATCTTGTTCCACACATTAAGGATTTGAAATAATTTATGTTAAAGACTGATTTACTTTGATGTTTTTGATGAGTGATTAGTTATTATCATTTATCATGATTTGGATATCAGCTTATGAAATTTTGGATGATGTTATTTAAGAATTGTTGTGTAAAGAAGTTAAATATACATGTAAACTATTGTTTTATTAATTAATTAATGAATCATGCATGTTTAATAATTAGATAAATATTTATTTTGTATTTATTTAATTTATGTACTAGTTTTTATTATTTATTTTTAAGTATTAATAATAAAATAAATAAATAATTTATAAGTTGTTTTCTCATTTAAAAATAATATGAAAATAAAAGTCATATAGTTTTTAAAATTTATTATAAAAAATTTCTTGCGGATTTTTTTTTCAAAATTATTAGTAGAAAATCAATTTCATTTAACAGGAAAAAGGTAACTGGGAGTACTTGCTGTCTTAAAATTTTTTTTTTTCAAAAAAAATTGTAATGAGTTTTAGTTTTGCATAAAAGATTCAGCAATTTTTTTTTTCACAGAAAATATTGTAAATTTTTGAATTCTATGATAAATATTACTTTAAAAAGATTATCTGCTAATTAAAATTTATAGAAAAAATAATAACACTCATGCAAATTTTACAAATATTTAGCAGAAAATACAAATAATGAAAAATTCTAATAATCAACAATCAACAGTGATTTTTAATATGAATATTCATTACACATTATCAAAGCAAAAAATTTGAATTTTATTTAAAATAACTTGATAATATCTTAAAATTTATTTAGGTACTCTCTAGCTTGTAACTTTGATTTTCTTTTTCTCCTTTCATTGCATACAATACATTCATTATTTAAATTAACTATCAAACTCAAACACGATGTTTCCCGTGAATCTTAGAATTATCACACTAAATAATTTTATTATCAAATAATATGTTTGATGCATAAAATAAAGAAATTTAACTGCTTCTCAGTAGAAAACTGTTTACATAACCAAAAATTGGATGTGTGAAAATACATTTTATATACATTCGGATATACATATGGAAATGCATTTATCCCAATCTTACTAATTCATTTTTCAATCACCTGTTATATTTCTAAGCTATAACATATAACACAACAAGCCAATTATAGAGGTAAAAATATACAAATGGGTCCATATTTTCACATAGTTAAACAAAATAAAGAAAAATATAAGCATAGGAAGAAAAATAAAAAACAAAAGCACTAACATGGTGCAATTTCTTTTTAAATTTACCAAAATGAAGTAAATTTAAATAAAAAATACAAAAATAACATGTCAACTTACTAGAATTTCAATGTATTATATTTTTTTTTAATTTTAATTGACATCGTACCAATTTAATATAATAAATTTGATATAACTGTATTACATTATAATTTTTTTTTAAATTTTAATTAAGATCATGTTTAAATTGACACTGTTTTTCAGTCTTACCACCAAATGACTTTTCTAAAACTATGATATTTTTATAAAAATTTTTATGATAAAATTTGTTTTTAATACACACTAAACATTGTTTTTTAAATCATATTACAAAACTTTGTTAAAAATTAATTTTCCCTTTAAAATTACACCATTACGTAATTTTGCACCAAAATGGTGCTTTTGCCCAAGAAAAAATAACCTAGTTTAAGATTTACTTCTAACATGACTATGACATACCGGTAAAAATCAAATTCATATCTTATACATGTTATAGTTTGATAATCAACATTTTTGGAAGCACAAATAAAAAAACACGAGATCAATCCAACAGGGATACATAAACAGAATTCAGAAACAACAGTGGTAATCTGAGTGAAGAACTGATAATTAAGGTTACGCAGCTTTGGCTGTGAAACCAAGGTGAGTACAGAACAGATCATGAAGGATGATATGAGCAAGATCTCCATATTGTTCAGCCATGATCAGAGAAGAGGTTTGAAAGTTTGTGATGATATTAAGGGTACCCTTTTGTTCAATCTTTCCATGCACACCCACTGATCTCTGCTTCTTCTTCATCTTCTTCCTCCTTCTGTCATGATCTGCTATTCTGCACCACCAAAAAGTTATTAAGATCATGAATCAGAGAAAAAAAAAGTGGGATCATAGAGTTTAGAAGGGTTGAAGTTAAGATACTCCTTAGAGAAAGAAAGAGGGTTAGTGATTCCAGAGAGACATAGTGGAACTCCATGAAGGTTTAGCATGAACTGCATTTTCTGATTGGATTTCAGAGAGAGACTGAAAGAGAGAGAGAGAGAGAGTGAGAGAAATAAATAATAATGACAAAAGTTTATAGTTGTAAGCATTTGTGTGACGTCTCTATTCTCTTCTCCACACGGTGTCTTTTTTTTTTTTTAAAAAAAGGAAAAAAAAACTGAGTATATTACTATTTTATTAATTCGAATTTGGATAATTCAATAATGGCAGTTTCTCCTGTACTTCTTCCATAACCTTATTCCTCTATTTTCATTTTTTTTTTCTCATTTTCAAAAAAATATTTTTTATTTTTTAATTGTATATTTAGAAGTTAAAATAATTTAGATTGTGTAATCTGGAAATTAAAAATAAGTTTTGAATTACGCTATTAAAAAGTTTTTGAATTAGAATTGAATAATTCAGATGTAAAATTTAAAATTACATAATATGGTGAATTGAAAAGTAATAATTAGCATTACCATCACTAGGAAACGAAGAGACAAAGTTAATTTGAACTTATTTTAAAATTTAAATTATAGTTTTCAATTCACTGATAATTTTGTCTAATGTTTAGTATTCACAGCAAGGTTAAATATTTAACTTTTGGAGAAAAATAATTCAAAATTTTATCATATAAAAAGTAAACAAGTCTCCCATAAACAATTTTCCTCCAAAGTTAAGGTTCCATTTGTAAATATATATTAAACAGGTAAATCATTAAACATAAAATTTTAAACGACAATAAAATATTAATAATTCAAAAATAGAAATGCGAGATTGAAAATCTTATATTTAATATTTATCATCGTTATACCTATAAAATAAAATTTACTAAGCTGAAGTCGTTTTCAAATTTTAAATCGTAGTTAGTTAAGGATGCATTTTTCTTATTTTTAGCATTTATAGTAAATCTAAATTCATTTTATAGAAAAATTAATACTGAAAGTATTTAATTCAGACTAATTTATTTTTTTATTCTAATAAATTTAATTTAATTAAAAAATTGAATTATCAAATGAAAATGTCACATTGAAAATTAATAATTTGCACTTATAACTATTGATCAATATAAAAAATACATTTTATCTTTTCAATAACATTAAATGAAAATTACTGTTGAAAGTTCCAAATCCATTTCTTAACAATTATATTTAATTTTTTTTCTTCTTTTATAAATTAAGTATTTTCATAGTGATTTCTTTCACATAAATTAGGAATGTTAAAACTATTTTATTTTCTCCTTATGCTTAATTTGCTTTATACATGTTCAAATTTTAATTTTAAATTAGTATTATTTACTAATATTTTTTAGGTCTTGATTTTTTTTCTTTAAAATGTAAAATATAATTTGAAAAGAGTAAAAATAAAATTTTACAATATATTTAGAATTCTTATTTTATATACTATAATGTTTGTCCAATAAAACAAGCACAAAATTTAATCTTGTCTCTGTTCTTGTAAAACTTTGAAAATTTTCATTTTCATATGTTACAGTGAGTTGTTTTATAAATGTAAAAAAAATTATTATGCCTAACAAAAACAACAAGAAAATACAAGACCTAATTGAAAACATGTCGCAACACGTTTTTCTTAATCTTTTCACATATTGTTGTGTTTTATGAATTCTTAAATTTATTTATAATAAAAATTTCCAGAATTTAAGATAGTTAAAATATATTTATTTTTATTATGCTTAAAATTTCTTTTAATTATTATAAATTTATATTTACCACTTCTCTAACAAAAATTGATCTCATCCACTCATTATTTTAAAAATATTTTTGATCCAATGATTATAAATAAATAGTGGTTCACCCATGCACCACGTATCAACCTCACGCATTCCAATGCCGTAACACATCACGTGCTTCTCATCTTCAATTTGTCATGTCTTTTTCTTTATTTTTATATTTCCTATTTTAACCCATTACTTCAATTTTTCTTAAAATAAATTTTACAACATAATTGACCTGGCAGAAAAATATTATAATATTTTAAAAAAATTAAATGCCTTTTTCTATCATACATTTCTTTTTTTAAGTTTATCTACTAGACTTTTATTTCATGGAAAAGATTATTTGACATTCGCCATCACCATTTGAAAAAATAGTAAAAATTGTAATTTCTTAAATAATAAGAAAAAATTGTAAAAATTCAACTGTTAAGAAATCACTTTCCAAAAATAGTGTCAAACCAAAAAAGAAAAAAAAATAGTGTCAAACTACTTCCATTATTTAGGACACGTTGAAATAGGAAAAAAGTTGTGTACTGTCATCTTTATTAGAATCAAAAGCTGAATTATGCAGGAGCAGGAACAGAAGAAAAACCAGCTCTTTCAGAAAGCACACGTGAAGAATTGAAATCAATGCAGAAGGGAATTTGATAACACCAAACTAACATATCTCAATCAAACAAACACAACACAAAATTAAACTAAACTGATATTTTAAAAATTAAATTTTGATAATTTTCTTTAAAAATATGAATGGGATATTATAGCACTACTGGAAGTAGGTTTGAAAAATGTTCTTTTTAATTACTAAATTTTAACAATTTTCTTTTTAGTAACTTCTTTTTATAATATTTAATGTCATTTTTTTAATAATTTTTCATTTTTATATTTTTAATTTTTCAAAATCAATCAAAAAATAACATTTCATGTTATAAAAAGATTTGTCAAAATTTAATAATAAAAGAATTTAGTATTCATAATATGATTGTGCAGCAAATAATCTGTTAAAAAGCATTCAAAACCATATCATTAGCCAAAAAGCTGCTAATAGCCTTTAACAGCATGTGTACCTTCTCTTCTTTTTCTTCTTGTTTCTTTTGTTGTTCTTCCAACTTCTTCCACCATGGATCTTATGGTGTTGCAGACCATGTTGACGGAAAGATGAGAAGGTCGTCCTGAGGATCAAGGGCACGCCGCAAAGTGTCTACACTCACCCCAAGCGCCGCCGCAAGCTGAGGCCCTTGCATGGTCCTAAGAATGGATACAGAGCCAGCCAGAAACAGTGGCTTCTTCTCTCTGGCAGAGGTGGAGAAGCCAAACAACTCTAAGGCTCCATCATTTGATGCTATTTGACACAAAGGGAAGGATTTTGGAACAACAAACACATCCCCTTCTTTGATTTCTGTGCTAATTGCTTTGCTTCCATTTGGATACACTATATGAACCTCACCACACCCCTTCACCACTATGCTATACTCAGTTGCCCTTGGATTCACATGAGGTCCCAACATGGATCCCTGTTCATCAAAAGTGGATCTCACAACATCTCAATTAACCTACATCAATTCTTAGGACAAAACATTTCTATAGTACTATATAAGTATCTTTGTGTTGTTCTCCAATACTGCATTCTGCATTCTCATTGGAGAACAATCAAAGTACTTGGAGGAATTGAGTTGAGTTTTATAGATATTCAAATCCTAAACTAATCGAAAATTTGAAATTTGTTACTAAAGAATGTCAATAACTATAAATTTGGATTCTTTACTACTGGATTTTGTGTGTTATCCTCTACATTTTGAAGATAGATATCAATGTATTTTGAAGTTACTGGAGGACTCGTATGCATACCGCTTTGAGATAGACAAAGAAAAGGCCAATGTCAGGATTGGTGAGTGGAGGATACTGCACTGCATCCAGTGTCTTGCTCCAACCATAATCGTTTCTGAAATCAGTTTTTTTGTCATAGAGATTTGTTGCCTTGCTCCAATCAACACTGTTTTTGCTCTCTCTCTTCTCATTCACCTTGCCAAATACAGTGTCCAAGAGTTTTCCCCATGCACTACTTGTTTGTTGCTCCTCTTCTTTTTCTTCTTCTTCTTCTTGGTCATGCAGCATTTTCTTCTGGTGTTGCTCTTTTTCTTCCTTCTTCAGTTGAAGGAATTTAGTCCCTAAGCTAGGTACATCAGAATCATCCATGTACATGATTGCCCCATCTAGTTCCTTATAAAAGACACTCTCAACCTCCATTCTTGATTCCTATAATGACAATTGATTAAGGAAATTTATTAGTATTTCTGTGTATTGTTCTGGTTTTATATAATACAAAAATGCTATGAGATATATCACTATAGAATACAATAGAGTTTCAAGAATAGTTGTGTCATCATGACTGTATCAGCTTACATTAAATGCAGTTTCGAGAATAGCTGGTGCGAATTCAGAAAGCAGTGAGTGTGAATTGGCTCCTCCACCAATATAGAAAGACTGCATGCATGGCCAAGGTAAATTGAAGAATGTAAAAGCTCATTCACAACAAATCCAAAATGAAAATAAAGTGAATGATGTGAAATTGTACATGGAAGGTATCTAATCCCAAGCTTGTGGAAGGGTCAATGCTATAGATGATGTGAAGTCTCTGACCTTCCTCTTTGTTCACAAAATAAAATGCTGAACCTGATGGAATCACATACACATCCCCTTCCTTCAATCTCATTTCCACCACTTCATCATCATATATGAATCCCAAATTTGCTTCCCCTGCAAAAAATTTCAAACTTTTTTATGCATTTTTCGATCTAATTTAGAGCATAATCAAAGTAGTTTAACTAAATAGTCTCACAGCTGCCATACATTCTAATATGAAATTTTGAGATGATATCAATGATCTCTTACACTAATAATTTACATATGATTGTCGACTCAAGTCTAAATTCATCTAACAATATCCTTAGAAAATAATGACCGCGTTTTCGAAATATCCTCTGATTTAGAGCCTATAACTCCACGGTTTTGTCAATAAGTCGGATGTACCAGACTTATCGGATATACCAGAACAGAACGGTGAAACTTATTGAATAATGAGATTTATTGAGGTGAGACTTATTACATGTACCAGAACGGAACGATTAATTTAAAAGGGTTCTGTCCTTACCACACATACTATTAATCTCCAAAATGAAATCTTTCTCAAACTTATAATCAGATTACTAAAAAGGGTTATTGACATTTACATGGTTTTCCTGTTTTAGGATGAAAAAACGTGGGAATTGAGAGATGATGGTAATACCTTTATGGATGAATATGATGAGATTGGAGTCAAGGTAGTGAGGGACGAACAAGGACTTTGGTTGCATAGTGATGAAGCCAATGTGCATGTGTCTATCCAAAAACCTCCTACAACCACTTTGGGTTTTCAGCACATGCATTTCCCCTGCATCGGTCTTCACCACTGTCTTGGGGTTATGCATGAAGAACAAGTTGTGTTCTTCACCTTCAGGGATGGCCATTGCTCCATGGCAGAGAAGAACTGAGAAGAAGAGCAAAAGGGTAGTTGTGTTTTCCATTACACATGCAATTTGAGGTGGAGGATGAAAGAAAGAGGTGGTTTTATGAAGGGAGTGTGAAGAAAATACAGAGACACACGTGTCATCCATGTGGAGCTCGGAGGGTTTGCTGGCGATGTAATGTGCAGACAACTTGAGTTTCAGTAACATAGGATCAAAGAGACACACACAATGTCTGCTCCAAAATTTCTGTGATCAATGTCTTCTTCTTATTCCCTCTAACTTGCAGAATTTCTCTCGTTTTTGGGTGTAATTTTGACTTCAAAAATTTTGAAGTCGTGCCAAGTGGTTTAAACAAATCGTGCAAATTTAATACAATTTCAGTCTGTTATAATTTATTTTTAAATTTTAATGTATTGTGTTGTCCTTTTGTCTTTAAATTCAAATTTTTTAAAATAAGTTTCTGAATTTAAAATTCGACAATTATATTAGTTTAAACAAAGTGTGATATAAATGATAATATATAGATATATTTAAGATTAACACAAAATCAAATTTTAATTTATTTTTTAAAAATAATTATGTACAATTTAAAGAAAGAAAAATTCTACATATATCACATATTTAAAATAATCGACTATATATATTTTTATGTTTTAAAATATAAAGTTTTAATACTATATCCTTTCCCTTTTAAAGATGAAAACACAGAAAGATTGAGTTACATTTTTTTGGATAACCATTTTCCTCCTTTTAATTGTTTTTTGATAACCAAAGAACTAAATTATTTTAATCTGGTGGCATTATATTAACATTTCGTGTGGATGTGGATATGCTGTCTAAGTTCAGGCAACTATATTTTCAAAGAAAAATAATATAAAAATAGTAAAATTCAAAAGTAAAATTATTATTTTTTTCTTATCATACAAAGAATAAAACATGATAATATTTATCGTAATCATTTCATTTGACAATTAACAACAGAATAAACAAAAGCTCAAATTGAATAATATTTTTAACCTTCAAAATTAAATATAAATACTATTTTAGCCTTTTAAATTTAAAAATTCATTTTAAATTGTTAAATTAAAAACAATACGTTTAGTATTAAACATTTTTTAGAACTGAATTTGATCTTTGAAATATTTGAACATTGGATTTAAGAAGTTGAAGACAACTTTTGAATATGTTATATTTTTATACAGAATTATTTTACGTAATTAACTATTACACATTATAAAGGTCAGATTCTTTACAATTTTAATTAAAAAAAAGTTGGTATTTTTATTGTAGTGAAAGAGCAAGAGATACGTTACGTGAAAGCTTGAATCTTGTGCGAGAGTTGAAGAAGAAGCGAAGCAATCGGAACCCCAAAACGCGGCGTTTTGAACGGTCACGACACGAACATGGGTGAAACATCATCTTCCTCAGAGGACCAGAATCAACATCATATTCCAATCGAAATTATCAGCGACGACGAAATGGCTCTCATTGAAGCTGCTTTGGCCTTCGCTTCCACTCGAACTTGCTCCGCAATTCGTTCTTCTTCTTGTTCTTCGTCTCCTTCAAAATCACCCCTTCACAATAATGCGTTATCCATCACCGTTGTGTCGAAAAGAAGCTCATCGAGTGGCAGTGATATTGAGGACTTACCCGCTCTCAAGAGAAAGCACACTCTTTCCGATTCCTTTCTTCGCCGCTTCAGAAACAAACGGGGTTTGTCCGTAACGGATATTACTTCTACGGTATCAATTTTCTGGGTTTTCGCCATCATGAATTTTGTGTGTTTTGGGGAAATTGGGTTGCTGTGTATTTATCATTGAATGTTGTGCGATAGGAATGGTGCCCGAAACAAATGGAGTTTTCTCTTCTTCTTGGAGGGAGAAAGGTTAATCAAGCAATGAGAGCAGGCATTGCTCGCCATGCGAAGCTTGAACAAGAGGTCATGTCATATCTTGTTTCTTTCATCATTCATTCAACTTCTTGCTTCAGCTTCTTATGTTACATGTTCCTCTTTTACTTCTCAATGTAATGAAGAAGAGTTTTTTTCTGAGTTTACCGAGTATTTTGATGCTATCATCTATTTAACATTAGAAACACACTAGATTAGTATTTTAAATTTTTTCTTATTATATTTTAAAATTTTAAAATCAGTGGACATATAAAGACACAACATAGGAAAAACACAACATAGGAAAAACATAGAACAACTAGGAGAGAATCCAAATTCCTTGTAGGCATCATGATATGCTCACCCTTTAACTGTACTGTTTTTGTATTTCTGGTATTTAAAGCTGAAAGTGTTTCTACAAATAATTTGGCTAGTGCAGGTTTTGAAACGGGTGGAAGTGAAGGTCAAATATCAAGAAGATATGTGGGCCCTGAAGTTTCTTAATTTTATAAATGGTGTAAATCAATTATTATTTGAAGGAATGACTCGTGAACTGCCAGTGTAAGTTAATGACATTTTATGAGTAAGTTAGTGACATTTGATAAAGGTTGTGAACTTGTAGTTCTAATCTAACATAACTGCAAAATTTTGTTCTTTACTAACAGACAATTTATAATGTGTTGGATTGAACCTATTGTAGTGATTGTTATGAACTACACACTGCCAATTTGTAAGTGATGGAAGAGTCACTAAACTATGAATTGATTTTAGAATTTATTAGAAATATTATATTTTCATTTTTGAAAGAAAAATAGTTTTTTTTCCATTTTTAAATGATTGCAAAGTCTCTAAAAAGGCACGAAATTACCTGTCTTATCACTGCTTATCTTCTAGGACTAAGAATTTGAAACATCTTTAGACTCTTTCAGCAGTTACATACAGTAGAAAACTTGGTTTAGCTTCCTAATGAAATCTCTTTTAGTTGTTAGTACATATTTAGTTATGCATTCAATCATGCTCCGATTTTTATTTGTTCCAATGCATTAAATTGGCGAATCTATTTGTAGCCAATAAAGATTTTAATCTACTCGTTACAGTTTATTAAGAACTGGTATCATATTTTATAGCAAATAATATTTTTTTTAATGTTACTGGTTACAGTTTAGAATTTACTTCAAAATTTGCTCAACCCTTCATTGGTGGGATTTGGAGCAGTTCTGATGATGATGGACTATTCTTCTGATATCAGAATAGGCTTTGCAGAAGATATATGGATGGTGGGAGTCATTGATGAGATTCGGATGCCATTAAAAGAAAATTATCATAATCCAATACTAATTGACACAAAGACTCGCGCTCGAGATACACTTCCTGCTGAACCGCAACGAAGAAATGGAAGGTTTGATTTTTCTTCTACCATTTTATTTCATTCTGTTGGATGTGAAATTGCATCCTATTGTATTGGGATTGAATCCTTACGATGTTCTTAATTTTGGCAGGCTTCAATTGATGTGCTACAAGTATTTGTGGGACAATTTGGTTGCTGATAATTTTCCTTCCAATGTTTTTTTCACTTATTTTGGCTTAAACCCCCAACATAATCTATGTGAAGATCTAAAAGTGACAAGTGCTGACTCTGGATTTTCTGCTTCGGTAAGTGTTTGATTAGAATGTGTTTGGGAGGGGAGGTAATGTTCACTTTTAGTAAGAAGCATTATATTGAGTGTGTAGTTTCTATATGCAATCAAAAAGTGATTTTTTTACACCATGATTTCTGCTATAAAAGTTTCAGCTTGCAGCATGGCTTTTACATAATTTTCTTTCTTTATTTCGTTATTGGCAATGCAGACCCTGGATGATGTAGTGAGATATTACAGAAATACATGTAGGATGCTGGCCCCTGCTCATGATCAACTCTTGTTGAGGTATGCATCTCTGAGCCAACTCGTGATAGCTTTCAATAAATATGATTTTTGAGTGGAATATTTATAATATTCACCACTCTTCAATTTAAATTTCTGAAGAAGTGTACTTTTTACCGACTCACCTAATCACATACATGCACACACATTTTCAGTAAAGACAGTCATAATTTCTTATTTTGAGTAAAAAGCATGAAAATTTGACCCAATTTCTGAAAGACAAGGAATAGTAGTAGGTCAGAATGTTAATGAATTTACCAATCAGAATGACTAGCAGTTTCTTCGCATTACATGAGCCCTTATTCATATGGTTGTGTTTGCTTTGCTCCATGTCAGATATGAGTATCAGAAAGATCATTCACTGCTTGGTGAAGATAAATTCACATATGATCATGATTGGCTAACGAATCAAATTCATTCGTGTCTTAAATTTTGGGTTGGAGAACAAGAAGCCACTTACACTCCTGAAGACGAACGCTGGAAATGTGGTTACTGTCAATTTGCTCGTGTCTGTCCTGCATACAATGATAGTAAAGGAACGATGGAACCTAAAAGCAATGATTTAAACATCAAAGAAGGCTAGATATATTATATGCTGACTCTCTAATGTTATTGTTAGCTGCATCAATAACGGTGAAAGCCTTTCATAAGAAAAGCTTGATATTTTATCAGAGCTTGTCGTAAAAGCCTGAGTAGGTTTACAGTAGGTGTATTATTTTATTCATAAAATACACTGTTGTTGTAAGTTGTAAGTTGTAACTGCATGTCAATTATTTGGCAGCTATCTATTACATTCTCGTCTTGTATAAAATAGAAAGTTGGTATTTATTTGGAACATCACTGTAAAGATAGTATTCATCCTTTCAATTTTCAAAGGAAAATCAGGGAATCAGCATGTTTAGTGCACAAAGATTGGGAAAGGCAAAAAAAAAAAACTATTTAATTATAACATGGTTGCCATATATATAATCTAACAACGGAATGAAGATAAAAAGTTTTTCAGTTATACCAGAACCTTCAAAAGATGGTCTATATTATTATTTCGACATAATAGATTATGCTTTTCCCTACAGAAAGTTTAAAGCTTTTGAACAGAAACCTCTGACGAAACCAATATGATCTAAAAATCAAATAACAGATTTTTCACACTCTGAGCTAATAAAGCTTACACCGGCAGTATCAGTTGCCCCAGCATACATCAATTAGAAACAAAGCTTCCAGCTTTGAGCTTGTCAGCAGCTAAGATATACGAAAAAGGAGCCCCTTCGTGCTTGCTCATCCCAGTGAACATATTTCTTCTGACCTCCTTTCGTGCTTCCCTTTCAGACAGTTTCAAATCTTTAAAGTCCTGCTCAAACTTCGCTTCAGCCTCCGGTGAAAAGAATACAACCTCCTTTTGGCCGAGCTCTTCATACAATTTCTCAATTTTTGCCTTCCAGAGAATGCCCATTTCAGTGTCCATCTTGTGATAAGGAGTTTTCAGCAAGTACTCATCAATCCCACCTGCCTTGTCTATGCATCGGATGGCATGTGTGGTCACTTTAACACGAACGTGACGATCTAGGATGTAGCTGAAGAGCCGCTTTTCCTGGACATTCGGCTTCCAAGTTCTCCTTGTCCTGTCAAAAGCATTAGAGACAGAACATCAATACTTTTTCTTTCATTCTCTCTAACATATTTAAATGGTAAAAGAACTTCGCAACATAAAATTGTGCAACCAACAGACAACAAAGAGATTGAACCCATAACTATCGTGCGGGAGATATTGCACATACTACAAAAAGAACTTTTGCATTCCATATTTGGTGTGGCAAATATAAGCAACTGTTAACAGGACATATAGTTCCAAACATAATTAGTGCTGACCATCAAGAAATCATCAATTTCATTATTTAACATTTCAGACTAATGAATTTTGTAGACCAAGTTTTCAACAATAGTAGTTGATACAAACAATGACAGGAACAGGTACATTATAGAACTCAATCAGACTTATAATCACTGAAAAAAGGGTCGACAAAGAAAACTTAGCCCATGTTGGCTCCATGGAGAATCCAAGAAATTGACAGTTTAAATTAATGATTGCAACCTGCCTCCATGGAAAATGGAGTTTCCGCAATTTAACGTGCATCAGATTCCAGTACTAAACAAGTGCAGAGGCAACTTGCAAATCAATCATCTCTCTTTACCCATCCAACTTTTAGGAACCCAAAGATGATTAGCTCGTTACTCTCACATTTTTTAATTCAGAACGTTATCTTTATTTATACTGTTGAAAAATTTAACAAAGGGGTCATGCAATGGAAGCAGAAAAACAGAGAAATAAGGAAAAATAGAGAGCCTAGTCTAGAGACTCTCTCTTCTAGAAAAAACAGCCACCCACTGAGCTAGGGGATACAAGGAAGCTGGCCTCCCATGCAAAGGATAGAGGATTGAAAAAACAATTCCAGTCTTCATGCAAGCAATATAGCTCGGAATTAATAACATTTACCATTGTCATTTTACTTACTTAAGGACTATACACAACAGGCATAATCATAAGCACACAATTAACAACACGCTCATCATGATGCATGCAAAAAAGTTGACTAACCAGTTACTAAAATGCACAATAAGTTTTACATTGCACAACAGCCAATTATGTTTCTGAACATGTATTTTGGTAGTTCTTGAGGAAACATTGATAGAGACAGATATTGGGGCAACTCTTATAGTTCAACTGCATAGGATTTGTCAGGAACAAGTTGAGCAAAATGTAGCAACAGTGTAATTCATACACTGTTCTGTGGTGCCCTAGTTAGAGAGAAATACAAGGTCGTTTGAGGAGAAGGTTTTAGGCAGTGATATTTTCGGGCAGGAATATTTTCACGGCTCTACTTTGTAGCAGATTGTGAGGATCATACCTCCTTTGAGGGATAGGGATTGAAACTAGAAAGATTCTGGAAAGCTTCATTTGTATCAATGTTTTAGCTTTTGCAGTTAATCTAATTAGGATACCTCATTCTCTTTATCCCTCAAATTGTTCTATTCTTTTACCTACAAATAGCTTCTTCCAAAACATCAACCAAGGACAACTAAATATTACATTTGACGCTGTCCCCTCTTCCATACATCACACCATGAAATGTAGAAGTTATTACTTCAATGGGAAAAATATCCTCAGAAATTGATAGAGTTGGAGAAAAATTAACTACACGGAGAAATTTGAGCTGAAACAAATTGGGAGAATAATCAGCCCATTACCATTCAATCCATATTATTCAACAAACTCCATTTCAAAAAGTTACTTGACACAGTTATTAAACAGCAGAAACCGTAAACAAAGATCTAACACCAGAAGCTACAACATGAAACTTTCCGTCATGACCCGTACCAGAAGAAACTAACACCAAAATTAAAAAAAAAAAATCAAAAGAAGACGGAGAAGTGGATACAAACTTGTTACCGCCATCTTCACTGACACTATTTCCAAACTGAATGTGTCGCCCAGCAAAGAGACCGCGTTTGGCGCGATTCATCACAACCTTGCTTCGAGGCATGCATTTCTCCAACGTTTCCTTTTCTCTTCGACTCAAACCATTCTCTCCCACCGTCTTCAGAATTTTCTTCATCATTTCTTTCCCTCTGAACGCCATTTTCCCTATCACTCTACACCGAGGAAAACACTTTAGTAAGATTGAAAAGCTTAGAAGATAAACCACACGAATTGCGTAAGTGTTTCCGATTAGCGGAATTCTATATTCTGTCTTCGAACAAATTGGAGAATAGCGTGCGTAACGAAATGAGGAACCAGACAAAGTAATAAAATGAATGGATAATAACAGATTACGTGGTTGGTCACTGAAAAGGATTCCGCCGCCGTCACCACCGATCGTCGCCACCGTTACTTGGAGTGTCTTTGAATGGAGCAAAAGAAGGGAAACGATGTAACCTGGACTGAAACGGTACCGTATTGGGGCAAGCTTCTTCATACCCGGCCCAACCCGCTACCCGAATCTGCACCGGAGTGGGGTGAAAATTAAAATAAAAAATAACATATTAACATGATTTGAGAAAAAATAACATATTTACGAAGACCAAAAATAAAAGGCAACATTGAATAAAGAATGACATCTTTAGAGGAATAATATAAAAAGTTCTTATAATTAATAGATTTAGTAAAGTTTTATGGAACTAATAAATTTAAATATTTCTAAATTAAATTTACATTAAAAAAATTGTTCTATTATATTATATTTTTCTTTTGTAAATATTTTAAAATTTGATGGTTGGAATGACATGTTATTTTAATTTTCTGATTTAATTTGTCGATTAATTTATTTTTCTTCCTTCAATCTCATATAATGCATATTAACTTACTTTTAAATATGAAATAAATAAGCTGTTCAAAGAGTAAGAAGAGTTAAAAATAAAAAATCTTAAATATGAAATAAATGAGTTAATTCATGAGTTAAAGGAAATTGAAAAAGAAAACTAATTTGGAAAATCAAGTGGGAGGATAACTATTACATAAAAAATAACTATCACATACCATTTACAAAAAAAAAAATCAAACCAAATTATAATTAAATAAAATTATTTTGGCTAGTAAATAATTTTTTAATAAGAAATAATTCTTAAATTTGATATATTTAAAACTTAATTAAATAGTTTAAATATACAATAAAATAGAAAATAAAATAACATATTTACAATAAAATTATTTAAATGAAATTATGATTTTCATTTATATGAGCATTATCACGTCAAATGATAATAAGTTAAGACTAGTTTGTCGGAGTTTAATTTCCTAAATCTGTTTATTTAAGAAAATAATTGCATTTCTATTTTTTTTATCTATTTGCCTAATTTACTTATTTTTTCTTATTTCAATAAGAAAATTCTGTTTGCTTCTTAAATACGTAATTATTTCAAAAAATTATTTGAAATCTAAATAGATTGATCTTATGTTTATTCTAAACCAAACGAGTGATTAGGATCCAACATACTTAAACGCACTTGTTGAACAACGAATATTAATGTAGAGAAAGTTTAAGTGAGAAAACAGATATTGCATATAAGATATCTTTTAAATTAATGTCATACTAAGTAGTCATATTTAAGAAAACATATTGATGGCACTCAAATTTATCTTTCTTCAACGTTAATTATCTTTATTTATCAATCAATCTGGTATTTAAATTAATTCAATTATTCAGTTATTTTTACTTTTAAATCTACAAATGAGTTATTTAATTTACTTTAGTCCATACAAATGTATCATTTATTATTTTTAATTCTTGCATATATATTAGTTTTACTTTGTCCTACTAATGTATTACATGTAGAATTCTTTAATAAAATAATTGATTTATATAATACTCTTGATGATACAATTATTTATTAATTTAATTTTAATGATGTAACATGTGATAATGTTGACCTCATTAAATTAATTGCAACGGATAAAATAAACTAAGAAAGCAAACCATTTTTTTCTCATGGACAACAAAAAACCAAATATATCATATGAGAACTAAATTCTAATGTTAATAATAATAATAATAATATAAAATAAATTTGAGTTTACAAATACCCATTTCTCATTTTTAGTTATTATGATATTTAATAGTAAATCTGTTTTGGGGGATTTTAAGAGCGGGGTATTGCCTTTATTTCGTTCTTATGAAAATTGATAGTAGTTTTCTGTTTTAGGCATCTAAAATTAACTGTACATAGCGTTATACAATACACATTTATTTCAAGCACTTAAAATTTTAAAGATTTTTTTTAAATAATTGATTTGATCCAAATCAAGGTAAATAGCAAGTTAAAAAAAGATTAAATATATTGCAATTTCCATGAAAAAAAATTAATTAAAAATTGATGAAATTACGTAAAATAGAAAAGATTATTGAAAACTTGTTGAAAAAAACTTAACCTTTTGAAAAAAATTGCAAAAACTTATTAAAAATATCCTTGTCATTATTAAAAACTTTAGCAAAACACTTACGTAGAATTCTTGTTGCAATATTAAAGAGGAACTTACGCAACTATTATTATTGTTGTGGGGATCCATAGAAATTCCAATTGCTTTATACAGTAACATTGTTGAAATATCATTTGCAACCTTCAATATTGGTGCATTAATTTTGCAGTAAATGCAAATCGCTGTAGAAATCCACTGTAAATAGTACAGAATGTGAAAATCACATTTTTCTTTTTTAAAATATAACGAAACAACTTGTAAAAACTAATCCGTAAATGGAACGTACTTTATTATTATATTTTTTACATTCACATTATTTTGTTGGTATAAGTATATATTTTATATTAAAGTTTTCCCACCATTAAGTGTCAATATTATTTCGTTACGTTTTTGCTTAATAAATAAGTTGAATACTGAAGGGAAATTATGATGATTTCAGTTGCTGCCCTTCCAAAATTTGGATTCTCTGCAGCCAAAATTTACGACAGCCACTATACTGCAAAACCTGGATCATTGATTAAGTATTACAATGAAAGTTAACAAAGAGAGATTTTGAGCTGCAGAGGCAGCAGAGGATCTGCAATCAAAGCGAACTCTGAACTCATGCAAAGCTTTAAAATTTGATTTCTTGAAATAATTCCACTGGAAATCCACAAGAGACAGTAATGAATGCTTCATTGACATCTTAAAAGAAAAAAACTTGTAACCACAAGGAGAATGGATAAGAAAAGAGCGCAAAATTTAAGCAAGTAAACAAGGAAGAGAATTCTATCGCACCTGATATGGTGAAAGTTCGGCCAGAAAACTCCAGAAACCATACTCCACTTTCTAAACAGCCTATATATACACGATTTCTCAGGAGAAAATGCTAACTCCTACAAAAATTTCTCCATCATCTTCCCTGAACATTGGATCTAACTTGTATGCCTTGAGCAAAGTGTATGATATTGTTAAAGAAATAAAGAAATAGACAAACGAAAGCACATGACAAGCTTCTTCATTTCAGTTGGTTTTATTTTAGAAATAGTAAGAACTCAATAAAAATCAACTGTGCCAGATAAAATGATGGGAGGATTGAAGTCAATTCGAGTTGCTTTCCCCGCTGCAAACAACTGCGGTAACATGTTGGCTTCCTTGGGTGCAACACCTTCAGCAGTCCATAAAGTTATGTGAGCCCACGGATTTTTTGAGATTATCTTCTCACCTTCTACTGAGCCGGGAAAAGCTTCCAACGCAGCTATTTTATCTGAGAAGAGTAGTGCTGCCAACTCCACCGGAACCTTTTTATTAAGATAGATACCATAATCAGCTACAGCTTTGATGCCGTGACTTTTCTTGTGGGCAAGAGTCACATGAGCTCGATTAAGGTTCTCGAGATTTTTGTCTTTAAGCCATGCGTCAATCTTGGGATTACTCTCGGCCAACTGCATTATATACATATTACTGCATCAGATACTGTTTCTTCAAACTAGTATAAATATACACGAATGTCAAAAACTCTTTGGATACACAAGGGAACAAAGCATCTTCCAATTAATGGAACTACTGAACAAAGTAACAAAGCCTCTTCCCCGATACAAGGTAAGACTAATATCTCTCCATCAGGAAAAATAAACGGGATTTAGGAAGCCTTTTTATAGCTGCCTGCCATCCTATCACTTCCCTTGCAGATCACGGCAAAAAATTAGATAACAAAATTACTCACACTTGTCAAGTCTCTTGACTGTTGGAATTAATAAGATAGGATTGATAGATAAAAACCAGTTAATTATACTGCCACTAAAAGAAAATATACAGGTAATTTTCTGCTTGTTCAGAATCTCCACCTTCACCCAAAAAAAAAACTTTATTCTCCTTATTTTTAAATATCATTTGCTTTCTCATTCAGGTTGTGTCTCTTCAATGCCCTTATAATTACAATTACAAATCAACAATTATACTGAGCAGAAATAAGTTAGTTTGAGTATATATAACAAAATGCAACTAGAAGAGTAAATATTTCCATTACTTTATTGAGGGCGCCTTTAATTTCAGTAACTGGCACGGTGAGAGCAGCAAAAACAATGGTACCAAATTTCCTTTTTTCAGTATCTGGTGGTGTGTAATCTCCCTTCGCAACGTTTCTCAACTGTTCCAACACTTGCTTGACAGCAAACTCAAATGGAACCTGCAGACGTTTTGAGGAAATTAATAGCACTAAAATGTTATTAAAATGCTGAATACTGATAACAGTGGACAAAAAGAAATGGGAGAAAAGGCTAGATTTACTAACCTGAATAGAATTAAAATACTCAGCATTTCCACAAAGAATATCCCGTAACTGTTTCTCCCATTTTATCCATTCTTTTGCATAAGATCCTTTGGTAGACTCTAATCTATCAGATTAATGATCAGTATGATTGTCAGCTTCTCGATTTACACCAGAGAGAGGTTAAATAGAGTAAACACAAGCCAGTTGAAATATTGTTGTCAAACAATCAAGATAACAGATATCACAAATCATTCATACTTCATTGACAGCTAAGTGAACATCATGGGATAGAAAAATTCCAGTGCGTTGCAGCACATGATTGTTGGAGGGGGACATGGGTGAGGATATACTATATGCAGCCTAGGGCAAAGACCTTCCCATAATCAATAGAGGAAATCTCAAGACTTGACAATTCAAAATGAAGTTTGACCAATAGTTGAATTAAAGATATGAGATTACAGTTTTATCTTAAAACACAAGCAAGAAAAAAACATTTTCTGCATCTTAAAGAAATTTCAGAACTTGAAAGAGTGAGGCGCTGAAAATTTCTGAAGCTCTGGTGGTGGCGGATTCACGGGTAGGTGTTCTTTCACTTTTACTGCAGTTTCTACGCATTTCAATCATATTACATCCAAAAATACACATAACACAGATGAAAAAAGGTCATAAATCCTATTGACGGTTATTGTAGCAGATAGTGCATCCACTACACACTTAAACATCTCAAATAAAAAAAATAGTGTAATAATTTTCAAGCATGCAAGTAAAATATGTTAAAATTGACCTTCCATGTCTCTTAGTGTGAAGTTTATATAAATCAATTCCTTCCTCCAAAATGGACTGCACTGGGTTAGGAAGGGGGTTCCTGCACATTGAGAAAATACAAATAAAATGTTATTAAGAGAATAATTGAATTCAATCTGCTTCAGAGTCCTAGTAAGCTTCCTATTCCTAAATAATGATGGATACAATTCAAGGTATCCCATAACAACAGTGAGTTATCCGCAAAAGCAGGAATAAGTTAGTTCAACACAGATGTTAAAAGAAAATGTTCCGTGTTACCATACTAGAACTGTTTTTTCCTCCACTTCTTTAATCTCCGTAATTTCTCTGCAAGTTCCGCTATTTCTATGTTTTTATTTTACATCATATGTCCAAGAATGGTATCAAGAGCTTCAGGTAAATTCCTCATTGAGTGCAAATACTATATTGGGTGATTTATTTTTTGAGCAATTGTGGTGAAAATGTCTTTCAAAATTCTCTATCTATCATTCTAATTTTAATGAAGAGAACTATTATATTTGGACAGTCAATATAAGTGAAAGCAAACAGTGAAAAACATTTGAAATTTGGAAAACTAATAAATACTCCTCCAAAAGCCCACATAGCCTATACTGCACAGTTCATCATGGTAACTAAGTTGGGTTTAAATTGTATAAAAAATGGAAAATACAAAAAAAATAAAAATTACTAAGTGCAGCCAGCTTGAAAGACGAAGTTTTCACTTATTATATATCATAATTTAAACATATTTCTAGTCAATGTGGGATGTCCGACACACTCCCTCAAACTAAGAATTGGACATCTCGAGGGTTGAACTAGGGGGAACCCAATAATAAGTGAAAAGATAAACCCAACAAACTTGACTAGGATAGACTCTAAATTGCTTTGATGCCATCTTAAAAAAATTAAATTTAAATCTAACTCAATCTCATAAAACTAACTTGAAAGATTCATACCCACTTATATATATATATATATATATATATATATATATATATTTATAATTTTGTTATATTACTAGTCAATGAGAAATCTATAACAATGATAGAAAAGAAAATACAGAAAAAATATTGACACCAGTGAATGGATAATGATAACATGATAGTACCTATCAGATTTCAATAGTGGCATCTTGACAAGTGACCCGAAACGCTCAATTAATTCACCCTCAAACTCTTTACGGCTCTGAAAATATTGGAAAGTTCAGTCTAGGAAATACAAAAATATAAAGAAATTGGAGTAACCATAAAAAGAAGCACTGTACCCTGCCCTCATAAAGATGATAAAACATTAGCAGCACATAGCCAGCATTTGGAGATGCTTTGTCAAGATTTCCCTTGAGAAATTTGAAATGATTAAATAAAGTCATTGGTAGGCAATAAAACTTTATGGAAAATATATCCAGCAAAGCAAAAGAAATAAATACCGGATGATTGACTCGTTGAAGCACACGAAACATGAAAATAGCTAATGCATCAAGAGAAAAAGGATTTGAATAGGTTCCTGCACATTAAAATAGAGAGATGAATGCTACTAAAATGAAACAGAATATGAGAATATGAACCTACCGGGAAACAGAAAATAAGTCAAGTTCTTCACTGCCGGGAAACAGAAAATAAGTCAACCTCTTCACTACCGGGAAACAGAATATGAGAATATGAAGCTAAAAATAAGTCAAGATTTTACCACCAAGAAACATGACACAACTGTCCTTGTGCTACCAAGCCAGATCGTATCATCTAACTTTTGTTTTTCCCAATTTTTACCAAAATAAAAATTGAGCAAGTTATAAGGGACTAAAGCATATCAAGCAAAATCTTTCAAAGTTATGATGTGAAAAAGACATGCTGTTCCTTATATATTTGTTTGCATGCAGTAGCTGATAGTTGATATAGTTTTAAATCAGTTTGTATCGTACAGTAGTGATATAGTTTTCTTATGTACAGGCTGTAAGTTTCTGTTAGTATTAACAGAAACATGACTCCTATAAATAGCTATCTTGTACACACTTCATTGTTCATATTCTCTCTTTTCTCTCAGGTCAAGTTATCTAAGAATATTTAGCAAATATTAAAAGACTAGTCAATACAAAGAATTCAGAACTGACAACAAACATTACCTTCAGATTCAGCTACAACTGGTACCGCAGATGCCCTGGTTTTGTGACACATGTCTTCTATCTATATGTTTAACAAGTGTGACTAGGTTAATTTATAGAAATTATTATAAGAAAATGATACAAATTTGATAGCAAGACAATAATGCTTCCAGATGTAGACTAATGGACCAAAAAAGAAGAAAAAAACAAGTGAGTTCTCTCTAAACAAAGTATTACTATAATTCTAGAAGTAACACTTTATATCCCTTGCAGCATCATGCTCTAACCTTGGACGGAGGCAACTTCCATCCCCCTAAACTTTCTTTCCTTTTATAACACAAATTTCTAAAATGAATATTTTTTCATACTGGCACCTAGAAAGTGTGGGTTTAACAATGTCCAGTTCTTTTTGGCTGTAATGTTGATTGAAGAAGATATTTAAAAATATTATGCGTTTATACATAGTAGTCAATAATGATTTCAGCTGCTATTATGTCGCTATACCCTGTTGAGGCAATTCCCACTACGGCCTGTGCATCACATTGTTTTGCTGCTGTAGTCAGTGCAGCCTACAAAAACATACTTTGACCATGTTTTCAGTGGTTTACCACCCAATTTTGGGTGACGAAGGAGAATCCCTTGATACCTACTCTTATGGTAAATGAAGCCTCTTAGGGTTGAAGCCCATCTCACTTGATTAGTTTCATTTATAGCAGACTCTGTTTTGAGCTTTACGAAAAGGATTTATTTTCAGGTACCTCAACATCTTTCTTAGACAGACCGAGCTATTTTCTGGCAACCCAACTCGTCTGGCCTTGCTGGTTCCCTCTTCATTGATGTATAGCACTCTAACTTTCCCACAATCATTTCATGGCTCTCTGCTCTGTTTTTGCCAAATTTGCATCCCTGTGTTCTCCCTCCTTGTGTTTTAGACTATAACATTTGATTATTGATAATGAGTATGTCTTTAATTTTGACTTTTTTTTAGCATTTATATTTGTGCAGTTTTAATCATCTGCCTGCACACATCATTTTCCTTAAAGGAGTTATCTCATTGCAGGATCTATTTAAATAAATTTCTCCATGAGCACTTATAGGAGAATAAAATAAGAAAAAATGAAATAAAAATCTGAATTAGCTTTTTGACAGGTTAAAATAAACTTTTACGAAAACTACTGTAAATATATCTACAAATTAGTTAATGCATAAGTTTGATTTTAACTTCTGGAGAAAATTCTTTTTTTTTTTTTTTTTTTTAAATAATTTTATTTTAACAAATAGAAAAAATTTTTTTTTTTTTTTTTCTTTTCAAATAAGTTTATCTAAACAAGCCCATATGACATACTTGTTTCAGTCATCCTCTATTCCTGGAAATATGAAGAAGGAATACTGATTCCCATGTGTGTTAGACGGTTACCAGCAGTGACTCTCAGATAACTTTATTTCCAGGAAACTTATATTCCCATTCTTCTACACAGTTTTCATTCCAATGATGAAGGGGCGGGAAAGTGGAATTCCAAAGGAAATATGGGTAGTGGTGGGCAAAATTAATCTAACTGCAATGAACTATAGTTAACTACACCCAGGAATGGTAAAAATACCCGTGCTCGAGAGTATCTACGGATAAAATTCGCAGTGGATAGTTGGTACCTACGGATATTTTAATACCGTATCCGTTGGTACCCGTCACCCGTTAAAAAAATGAGATTACAATGGCTTGCGGGTGATTTACGCCTTCCAATAAGCCTTCCAATAACTTCTTTGATTCGACTAATAAGTTTTTGTCTAATATTATATTCACATATTTATAAAAATACAGTATAATGTATTAAACAAATTAATAGAACAAGATTAAGGGTTTGGAATTTGACAGGACTAAAATATACGGGTAGAAATTATTAGCTTCAGCAAGTACATGACAATAAAAAGCATGGCTAGATTGGATTATTTGGCATAGAGGGTGGGCGGTGGAAAAATGGTGCTTCTGCCATTTCTTTTGGTTTCGAAAATTTGATTTCGAGTTGTAGATTTACGATTTGGAGAGCTCTATTTTAGGCAATATAGATTTTGACTAATAAGCTTTTTCTCCTAATACTGCACTTTAAAGAGTAGAGAGAGTTGCTTTAAATTGCATTCATTACCATTTATTAAACTATTCCAATTGTTCCATTGGTGTCCTGCACCACCTTGATGTGGTTGAGCCAATCTTCCCCAACGTGTTGAATGTTTCAGATTCATCTATAATGCTTTATGTCATGAATGATTTATTATTCAATCACATAATTTCAGTTTATTCAATATTGTTTTAAATTTTAATATTTACAATTTAATTTGTGTTTTAAAATATCCACGATATCCACCATGTACTAGCGGATTGAAAAAAATCCACAGATTTTTTTATGCGGGTATCCAACAAGTAAACAAGGTTGGTGCGGGTCGGGTACCCGACCCAATCCATTATCATCCTTAATTGCATTGTATTATACTCAACAAAATTGAACTATTTATAATAAAAGTTGAATAGTACTGTTTTACAGTTCAGTTTTAAAAAACTGAACTTCTATTAGTTAACTACTCACTAACTAAACTGAACTATAACTTTTATTTCCCTTTTACCTTCAATCACGTCCTATCCTAGAAAAGTTGTTAAATCATGAATCCATCCAGTTTCTTTACAGTTTTTAGATTGATGGGTAGATATGCTTTTGTAAAAAACTTTTAGCAATAATAGTATTTTCATTAAAGAATTTATTACACCTATTTGTATTTTTTTTTTCTTTTTACAATTCATTTCATATTTGCTTTCCTTTTTGTTATAAAAAATTGTTTTATTAATTTTAAGTACAACTTCTTATAACAATTTTAACTATGCAACTCCCATTGGTGAAAACCAAGCTTCTTATAAAATAATTGAAAAGGAAATCTAATAAAAAAAAATTGTACAACAAAAAGTAGCTCACCGCAGCTTAGTTCACTACAGTTTAATAAAAATAGTTCAGTTCAGTCCATCTAAACTAATCTTAAGTTCAGTTCAGAGAAACTGGTTCACTACAATTTCTAATAGTGCAGTTCAGTTGATTTTCAGTTGATTTTGCTCACCCTAAATATGGGAAGTTATTTAATTCTTACATTTATAAATTTCATTTTTATTTAAATTATTTTGAATTTTAGAAAATATAGCTGGAAATAATCATATATAACCAAACACCTTTTTAAATATACTCCAAGGAATAATATTCCTAGAAATATGATTTTCGGGAAGTAATACGACTCTCTGAAGCAAAGACGCCTATTTACACAATATCCCAGCCATCTAAGATGAAAAAAAAAAATACCACCCGCCATAAGATTTTAGTGAATGGAAAATTGAATTTCAAATCAGTGAAATACTTTTTAAGGATTTTATATCAAACATAATTCTTATTTTATTTTGTTTCATCATGTAAATTGAAAACACTACAAGGAAGAGAAACTGATTAATTATTAAATGTGTCACTTTTACCATCGAAAAATACTAAACCAAATCCTATTTAACAAAAGGGGACAAAAGTCAAAAGAGAAACAAATAGGGAGACCGAAGAAATAAATTCAATAAGCCATAATGAAATTAGTTTAAACACTAACCAGTTTCCAAACTTCTTCATTTGGGGCATTCTTGTCAGCAAGCATTATCGAATTTGGTTTCTTTCTGCGCTCTTCAGCCACTTTCTGCCAATATTTTCCTGTCCATACTCCACAATACTCCATGTTAGTTCTGAGCAGAACTAACCTGATAAACATATGTTCATTCTAGAATCGCATGCTTTAAGAAACCCAATTTAAGGTATCTATCACTGCTTAAGCAGTTAATTGTAAAATTTAACAGATAGTAATTCTACAAATATTTATAGCTTTTGTACATTAGAGCACTGGAGCAATAGGATATATATAATATAGATATGAATCATGCTAAGAACCTACGCAATTTAAGCACAATTAAAAACAGATTTGGAAGAAAAACTACCTTTAATCAGGTCACCCATGAGACTATGAAGTGGTCGAGCATCTCCTAGTCCTCCTTCGGCCTTTAGCAATTCTTTGCAAAGGGAGGACTTAGCACAACCAGGTATCCCTGGAAGAATGGTCAGATACCTTCAGCATGAGTCTTAAACACAAAAAATCAAACACTTGACTATACAGCTATTAAATGAAACTGTTAGTTAATGAAAAACTATATCAACACCGGAATCTATTGTGCAAAATACAGCTACAATATTCAGTGAAAAGAATAATGCAAAACCTCCACTGTGAACCTGACTAAAAGAAAGTATAACCAATAAGAAAAATTTGAAGTTTCCTTGAAACTCATTCAATTCAAAATATACAGCCATAGCTTAAATTTTCAGTTAACTTTAGTTTCTTTTATTTTGACTGAATTCTCAAAGTCTCAAACAAAAAACATAAAGCCTAAAAGGCTTGGAACTGTAAGTTAACTCGAAATCCTAGTTCTTGAAGTGATATTGTGGCAGAAGGGATCATTAAATTCCAGGACAACTCATTACTTCTACCATATCCCATGGCCACGTATTAATTTGTTTAAAAGCCAACTTCAGATTTTTTCCCATTAAACACCAACTAATTAATGGTGAGGTCAGATCGAGGTGGATGACCATGTAAGGCATAACACCGGACAATCTTGTGACCTAGCTTGTGATAGTGTTCATACTTGTAATGCACTTTGTCCAGCTTGTAACGGCCATTGCACTCACCATGTTGAGATACCAAAGCAGAGGAATCTTCAACAAAAGCAGTTATATCATTGATCGGTTTACTTGGCACACAAAAGGGTAGAACAAGTAAAAGTAAAACTGGAGACAATAGTGGATCCCAAAATCTTATCACTAACATGGGAATAATCATCAGAAAGTCCATGTAAAGCCAATAACATGAAGAACTTTAACCTTGCACATTAACATAATTAGTATAGGTTGACAGATTAGACAAAGTGGTAGTAATAGGGGTAACAACATTGGTAGAAGATGTGGCATAGATGAAAGGGAGAGAAAAAAACCCTAAAAAACAAAGTTCTCCAATCAAGTCAACAAGCACATATGCGTGCCACCACGCGTGGCATAAAGCGGTGATAGGTGCATGACTAGGAGCGACACGTGAGGGCACGTGGGAGCTTCAGGATCGGCATTGTGGTGGCCTGACCTAGACAATTTGGGACACTTGGGAGCTTTAGTGATAGGTAGGCATCGTGTCACCTGACCCAGATAATTTGATTGGTGAGGTCGCCAATCTGAACGACAGTTCCAGTGGCTGCTAAAATGATTGCAGTGGCGACAAAAAAAAGTATATGGGGTTACCAAAAACCCTAGGTCTAGATACCATTTGAAAATAGGGAAAAACTAGGTATAAGATTAATTCCTCTTGTGTAGAAAATACACATAGGTAGGGTAATGTATTTAGAAAAATATGAGCTAAGCCTAGTACTCATAATATTGTAACCAACACAAGATACTGTAACTAGTAATATCAAATGATATCTTAACAATATTTAACACTAACACCAATTGGAAATTGCTTTCCACAATAAGAGTTCAAGAAACAGAAAAGCAGCCAATCCTTGTACTTCCTGGCAATTTAAATTGTCTCACCAACTTTAGCATAAATGGTGAACTACTCTAAATGCTCACATTTAAAACCTTTTTGTACTTCTAAATACTCAATTTAAGCTCTCCTGATCTTCAATGGTTTTGTAGATGATGAACATGCAAATATAAATCTAATTGTTGGGAATTACTACATTTACAGTAAAATACTTACCAGGAAAGAATACAATCAACCCTTCATATTTTGGAACTGTATCTTTGACTGAGATATTAGGCCCTGGCAATGCTATCTCACGCTCTTCCACAAGATCACCTTCTTCATCCTGGCCTCCCTCAACAATAGCCAAGAAATCTTCAGTTCTAACTAAATTACCAGCAGAACCTATCAGAACTTGGTTCTGTGGACTACGTTTTGCAAACTGTTCAAGAAATGGTTCCGCTTCACTCAGATATGTTGATGATGACAGCTGCTTATTTCCACACTTCCTTCGTATATATACAGCCCTGTAAGCAGAGAAAAGAAAAGATCCTCACCAAATGCACCACAAAAGTATGAAAAAGAAAAATACAGGCAGGCAGAAGGAAAGTGAAAAGGACTCTTCAGCTGAAAGTACAAACTCATAGTTAGAGGAAATCAAGAGGAATGATTCAGTAGCTACCATTCATCAAGCATCTTGCTAAGTTCTCTCTGCTTTGCTGGAGAGGTTCCCCAAATTTTCATTTGTCTACAATGTAAAAAGAAGTAATCAAATAAAATATCTAATTCAGATTACATAACGTTAGATGACAAGCATAAAGATAGATAAATAGCAAGATAATTTGTAATTGAAGGAAGGGATAGATTTAAGATCAAGAAAGGCTTTGTTTCCTTGATTTGTTAAAACCAGAAAAGGTATATGTTGGGGGTAAATTTGTCACACTATAAACTCAACTCATATTTACAAGTTTACCTAATACAAAAAATAATAAAATTCCAATAATTAAAATATGTTTGAAGCATAATACTTGTAACCTATGATGTATCGATACTTATCAATGAAGTATCTAATTTATAAAGCAATATTACTCTTGACAATGTTTAATACATATGATTTTAATTTGGATTCAAACAATAACAATCATATATTTATCATGTTTTTAAGAATTTTTGTATGTTTTTCAATATACATATATCATGTATCATATCCTATTATTTTCAAAATAAACGTATCGGCATATGAAATACATATATCTCATATATATGCGTATTGTATCCATGCATCGTAGCTTGTAACACAACAATAATCCAATATTAGAACTCCGTAATAAAGAAAAATAGCTCATATTTAGAATGAATAAGTATAAAAATACATATTTTACTCACTCTAGTATATACTATTTCAAATTGCTCTAATTAGCCTCAATTAGATCATATGGTAAAACTAGCACAAATAACTCAATTAGATCATAAAATTACGACCACAAAGCAAGATTAAAATTTGACAATTGCTTTGGAAATCCCTATAGATCACCATTCCTTCAAAAATTGCCCAAATTCTAACAATGTATTATCAAACTACATTCTTAACCATCATTTTTCATATGACTACTATATAACCATGTGTAAACAAATCCAAAAATTCAAAAATAAAACAAAATTGCCACAAAAAAGAAACACAATGAAACCAAATCACCAGAAATAGATTACCATGATTATCTCTTTAACAATGCTGCTGATATCCTTGGCTATGATTTGTTAATAACAAAGATGAACAAAGAGAAGAAAAAAACAAAGATGGAGTTGGTTCATCAGCAGCTCTCAATGGAATCTTCAGCCTTCAATGGCTTTCAAATCAACTGGTTTGTCTATTAAATCGAGTTAAAAATGTTTCTCAAAAAGGGCAAAACAGTCATTTTGGTAAAAGGATGGCTTTTCATCGAAATCACGAACATGACCTTGAAAATGTGATTCAGTTTGAGCCTGCTCAAGTTACCACTTGCCAGTGTAGAAATAATTCTGCAACCATTTTGGCTCGCCTGAAGCATATAGGATCATAAATCAGGAAATTCTACTAAAAAAGACTTGATTTTGATAACCTTGGTGGTACATCATGAGGTACTTACATTATGTAGCAGAAAGGAAAAAATCAAATTAAGAATTAGTCTACTAACATCATTCAATCCCAATTTGGCAGTTGTGCAAAAGTCAAAAAATTTAAAAACCCTTTCTATTAAGTTGTTGTTTGCTTATGAATCCACTGTTCATGCTTACAAAACTAACCTAGGCCTAGTAGAACAGTCACATAGCAAACACATCATTCATGCAGCAGAAAGAGTGATGCTGATGAACAAACTGCCCAAATGTCAACACAACACATCAATCTAAAACCTGGACCATGAAATTTTTAACTGGAGACATCTATGAAGTAGTATATGCAGTTAGCCAGTTATCCAGATGTAAACTTGTGAAAATATAGCAAACCAAAAGTCTGCTAAAAACTAGATTTCAGTTCCTGGTGCAAGCAACAAACAATTCACCTGAGGTAATAAGACTTGTAAGCAGCTGGGCCTTCTTTGAACAGAATTGACAAGCCATTTCGAATAAGGAATGTTCGCAACTGGGGGCAGAGATAAAAAGTAAGAATAAGAATAAAACATAGTTATTAGATTCTTAAAATACACAATTCAAATCCTACCATTGGACATATATTTGGATACCTTCCTATTTATATTAGGTGAATCTCAAATGATTTTTAACTTCACAATGCATTAATAAATCCATACAATTTTTGTATCACTATACAAATCACACAATTCAGTGATTCATTATTTTCTCTCTTTTATACTTCTCTTCCACCAATTCTCGCAAGAAATTGCAAAGTCGTCAAGCTTAAATTGTTAAATGAAAAGGAATTGGAGTGTCACTTATAAAATATTATCCAATTTGATTATTCACCACTTTATTTCTCACTCTATTTGGTTATTCCATTGCTTCATTTTCATCCTTCTGAAATAATGGCTTCACAAACTAAAATATAACTAGTAACTTAGTTTTATGGGCCTATGTTTTAAGTAGTTTTTTTATCTATTTCTAGTGTAAAATTATAATGCTAAACACTATATATCACCTATATATGTTTGGAGCTATTTTTATCTTTCAATCTTACAATTTAGCACAAGTTATGATTTATGATTCAAAAATCAGCACTACAATCTCGATTTGTTAGCCTTGTTAAGGCCGTTAGTGTCTAATAAAACATCATTCTTGACCAAAGAGGCGATCTTAGTAATATAATATCACAAAGAAATGAGAAGTATTTTATAACATAATTTCAAAGCTACTCCAGAGACAGAAAAATGAAGGCTGGTGAGGGTAGTCGTAAAGAGAAAGTGAGATGCTTCATTGATTCAAAATATTAAAGCATATAAGGGGGCCCTGTCTGAGAGACTGTGTTTAGGTTGGTGTTTTGGGTAAAGTAAAGGGTTGGAGTCACCAATAGTTCCAGCCCAACACACAACAGATTATCATTGCTTTGCATCTTCTCTCTCGTGTCCCACTCTTAAGGAGATATTTTTGTAAGACTATTGGATTACATAAAATATAAAACAAATTTAGCCAAAAACACAAACTACATTGTCACTTGACAAGTTTAAAATTAAAGGATAGAACAGATACATTATATTATAATCTCCAAAAGTAGTTATAAGATATGTTCAACGAGATACAATATCACCATATAATTACATAACAATATTATTTAATTATTATCTAATTTCATATTTCAAAAATGGATGTATACCTTATATGTAAGAAATTTCAATTTGACCATTAAATTTGCATCTTCGTCAGCAAAGTCATCTTCCCCAGCGCTGTTGCTACCAGTTTCATTTACACTGTTACTAGAAATTTCAGCAGCTGTCTCCTTGTTTGCGTTAAATAAATTTATATCAACAAAAAAACCTAGGAGAATTAAGGAGTCAGAAACTTGTATGAATAAATAAGAATAACAAAAATGACAGAAATTTGGTAATGCCATTGACCATCATGGGGTTCCCAACCTTGAATCTGTTCTAGAGTTTATTAAATTTAGATCTTGGAGTTGCATTTCCAATAAGAGAGAAATTTTCATTCTCCTCCTATGAGAATGTATCCATTGGAATAGTTAAAAGGGTTGTAAAGATTCAGTTTTAGGATGTAGGCGAGGTAGAAGTAATGGATAAAATATTACAGCAGTATAGAAAGAAAAATCAGGTTATGTTCTGTCCCTGTGTAGCAGGAAAAATCAAGATCTGGTTCTGGTATGAAGTAGGCTGCTAGACAATAATTTATATTGTGTAAATTTGGGGTGCCACTTATTTCAGGTGTTTTCTTTCCAAAGAAAAAGCACCAAATACGAACAAAATAAAACTGTGAATAAATTGGCCATATATAAAATGTTATGCAGTGTTGTTTCACAAGCTTCAGTTCATCGGTAGAGTTGATATATAATGAATACAATATACACTCTATATCCCCATTTCATAATTTAAGTTTGCACCTAAAGTTGAAATGTTCTTTCAAATCAAGCATTCAAAGGTATAATATGTTCGCAAAAATTATCCACAGGATTAATAATTTATTCCAACTTCTCTATTGCTGCTTGGGAGAGCATATTATCAATACATGTCCTTGATTTCCATATTTTGAATTTCATAGTAATTAAATAAATTTGGATGAATGAAACTTGTTTAGTGCTTTTGACATTTTTAACAATAAAAAGTTAACTAAGCAACGTCAGTTAACTTCAATTTAAAAATTCAAGATCCATAATGCAAAAAATTAAACTGTCAATATACATTTTCCATTCAATCATTTACATCTCTCAACAGCAGCTATCAAATACTAAAGGCCTAAACAAAATACCAAAGACCAGTAAATACTTATTATTGGAACCATGATTAAAAGTATAATCATCAGTTGCTCAAAGGGAGATGCATACATTAGCTTAAAATTTATATAATGAATAATAGGATATTAGAAAATTGAACGGAAAATAAAGCATTTACCTCGATATAATGGCCATAATCCTGGCTTAAGCCTGAAAACGCCAAACATTCAAAACAAAATGAATCGGTAAAACTTTTCACGTAAAATGTTGAAAAGGCTGAAATAGAAATTCTTTTAGAATATTAAATATCTGATTTATTAGGGAGAAATAAAAAAGTAGACCTCATATCTTTCTGGTATCTCCGAAAACCAGAATCACTGTGTACATGAATGACCATTTTATAGAAAACGTTGTCACTTGACATGCCATCAACCTTGTGGAAGTTATGATAACATTTGAAGGCAGCAGGGTAGCGTTTCTCCCTCATCAATCGAACAACTTCCTGATTCCAAATCAAATCAAAGCTATGATTGCAATGAAAAAACGGAAGACCATAAAGCATTGGATTTATAAAAGGTGTAAGCATTGCAAAATTAAAATAAATTTCAGCACAAAATAAGAATTGGAAGGCCCTCTCATTCATGCATTGAGAAAAATAATGATGATTGAAAACTATTCAAGTCTAGGAGGAAAATACTATTATTATACACTTCTTTCATTATACAAAAATAATTTATAGAAAGGAAGATTTGTGAACTAAGTAATGAACTGAGGATATATTTGTTGTTTAAATATCAGGATATGCAAACTTTAAACTTGTACAAGAACAAAATGGAATGCATGGAGTTTGTGGAAATTAGCATAACTACAAGTGTAAGGTTATGATATAAGAAAGTCTAAACTGACCTGCATCTTTTTAGTTGAATAGTCTGCAGGATGGGCTTGTAAAAATTTTGAAAGAACAGATCTGTCCACATTTCTTGAATGATAATCGGCACCATCAGTCCCAAACCAATCCAAATGGCTAGGACAAAAAGAACTACCAACACTCTCGAGAAGTGCTTTTATTTGCTGCAAACATCCAAATCAGAATACCTTTAAGTCTATCTGGATTTGTATATTCTAACTTCTGCTCCTATATAATCTTGTCATTTTAGAGATACTCAACACCCTGAACAGAGGGAATGCTGAACCCATATTTCCTGCTTGACAGGGTCTCACCGTTATCTTCGCTAGAATTGAAATGTGCTATAACTACATTGGAAGAACCTTAAGTCTACCCCATGAATTGCAATTGACAACTTCAAATTAAGGTAAAACAGTTTACTCTGTACCTGTTTTTCATTGTATCTATTTGCTGCACATATTTCCCTTAGACTTGGTCCAAAATCAAGGGCCACTGAAAGAGAAAGGATAAAACAAATATTATTTTAAATTGCAATATATACTTTGACCAATACTGTGAGTTTCAATATCTGAAACTATACCCTAGAAAAAAGATCTCACTTTGCTTTGAATAGGCACACTTGAACCTATTACTTATTACGTGTACCAATATCTCAAGCTTTAGCATATCTAATCATCCCTCAACTGTCAACAATATATGACATGGCATAAAATAACAAGGCCATCAACTACAAAAATCAGAGTAAAAGGCACGTGATATTTAGAGAAATAGGCGTACCTCCATCAGCAGGTGGAGGTGGAAATTCTTTCAAAGTTTTCTCTATATGGTTTGAACTATCATGACTTACAAGACGAGCCACAAGACCTTCTAAAATTTCACCTTGGGCCTTTACATGGTCTTTTGAACCTGCAGTTATCAAAACATATGTACATTTGTAGTGAATTTAACAAATAGTTCATACAGAAATTTGGTTTTCCACAAAAGACCAAAAAAATAAAGAAAATGAAATACTTAGATTAATAAAACAAAGTGGACTGAAATTGAAACAATAATACATAAACTACAAACCCATGTGTTAAAGATCCCGTGTTTACTAGAAATATGACCTAATTATAGTATATAAATTAAAACTCACCTTATAAACCAAATTTGTGATATTGAGTTAGGTTGAAAATACACTTTCAAAACATTTCAATAAATTCAAACTTCAGAAAACAAATTTAAGTAGAATATCAGTTCATAAACGAAAGCAGAACTAACCACCCAAAATTGACTTCAGAAGGATATTGTTTGCCTATGGTAGAAGTAAGAAAAATGTGGGAGTGAGAAATGCTTAGTCTACCAAATGAACCACGTGAAGCTAAAATTTTTTACCTGGTACAGAGATGTCAGCAATTTCATCAAGAGCCTTGCATACAGACGTTGCAGTACCCTCCTCACATAAGGCATCAAATGCAGCAAAGAAAGAAGTGGCTGATTTTCTACATTTACATAAAGCCATGATAGTTAAACCAAAATTTCCACATATTTTTGAAGGCTCCAAATTATATTAATGATAAAAATCCAAGTTAAGTCGTAGGACTCGAAATAGCAAGAGATAGAAGAGTCTTAATAAATTAGTTCATCAAACATATATGGTTATTCAAAATATACTTAGATATAACAATGAATATACAAAAAATCAACCAAAGAAAAAGAACCACAAGAAACATGTGTCTGACTTCTAACATTCATAATAACACTAAACCTAAGGTAATTATGGCTAGAACACCACCAATAATGCTCTAAGTCAAAGTTTACCATTATAAACAGAGAAATTGAAGTCCAAAACTTATATAAAAGATTCTACAAAGAATACCAAAAATACATCACACTCCAATCTAAGTTTTTGGTATCTACAAAATTGGACCATATTGAAATTAGTACCCAAAAAAATTCTGTATTTTTAATACCTAACATAATAAATATGCAAATATGGTCCTCAGAGTAATCTTAAACTCTTTGATTAATAATATTGACATGTAATCATCCTAGTCAGATATTGGGAAGTATGCTAATATGTAACACTATTAAGATTGGCCTTTTAACACCATTAATTGAAAAGTACCAGAATAATTGTCAGGACCAAATTCACATATTCATTAAATGTTGAGTATCAAAGACACTGGAAAAATATTGGAGGTACCTATTTTAATGGGTCGATTTTGGAGCTACCAAAAACTTCTTTAACCCACCACAAAATAATAAATTCACAAATAAAAGGTATTTATTTAGAAGACAGTTTGGTGCATCAATATAAGTACAATTGGTCCACTACTTCTTCAACCCTAGTTACTTTAGTATATGACCATTTTTAAAAACCAAATTTTAAACAAATACAAGTAAATCATGTGCAGTATGTCAAGTAAGAAAATCCTATCTTTTTAATAAAAAAGAATAGTTTAAGTTCACCTTGTTGAAAACAACCACACATGATTTGTTGGAAGGCGCCATTTTCGACAGAAAGCTATTATCTCAGGAGTTGAATAGAATTTTGGCTTTCCATTGCCCAGTTCAGTAACTGCCGTAACTACCGCTGCCCAGATTAAAAAGAACACCATGAATGTTTCACGTGAAAAACTCCAAATGAAATAAATCTTTGAGCAGGAATAGTAGAAATTGGAAGCATTATTTGCTTCCTATGGCAAGAGTTTCACTCCCCCTTCTAAACTCCTGGTCCAGGAGGAACTTTGAATTTCAAATAGTGTGAATCAGAAAGATACAGCAATAACTAAAAGATCTAAAAGACAGATCAGGTGTATGCAAAGTACAATTACTACACCCTACTACATATTTTAAAGGCTTAATTAAGTTTTAAGTCCTTAATAACTTTGGATGTTTTCAATTGCGTCCTTGTTAACTTTTTTTCTGTCTAATAAGTACTCAATTTTAATATTTTTCAATTGAGTCCCTATGGTTTAATTTTTTTCGTTAATTGGGTAAAGTGATTGCTATCTTGTCACGTCATTTTGCTTCTTTGTCTTTACGTGTTAAGAAATGTGAGGTTTTTTATTAATATAAAACAATATTGTGTTTAATGTAAAATGATGAGTAACTCTTATTCTTTCAATGTTGTTTTTTATTTTAATCCCAAATATCACATTTCTTAACACATGGATACAAAGAAGCAAGACGACAGGGCTAAGCAAGATGATAGGGCAACATAATAGCCATGTCACCCAATTAGTGATAAAAATTAAACGAAGGGTAATCAATTGAAAAATATAAAATTTGAATACTCAATGGACAAAAAAAAATTAATAAGAACTCAATTGAAAACATTCAAATTTATCAGGGCTTAAAACATAATTAAGCCTAAAATTGCAATTGAAGCTATAACTTATAACCATACAGCTAGTCTACACATAGCTATAATATCTTACAATTCAATATCTGAGATCTGACATAGCCATGAACAGAATAATTGACCAAAATTTTATACATAATATTTTGGCTGATCAGTAAAAATCAGTCTGTAGTAAGCAATAGTCTGAATTGTATTTTCAGATTTGTACCTAGTTGTTCAACTGAGCTCATAAAGTAAAAGAATTTTACCATAATCTTCTTGGGGACGCTGTCCATGGTCTCCAAGAACAGCTGTTACCAGTTCCATTGATATGCACATGTGGTTTCTCTGAAAGAGAAGGTAACAACAACATTCATTTCATGAGCTGGAAAACACTAATAAATATTACAATTAATGTGGCTTTAAAAAATTCTCCTCAAGTCACAATATATTAAAACAAAGACACCCTGAATTTTGAAGATAAATTAAAAGGTCCAATCCTCTAAATTTATTAGAACATGCTAAAGCAAAATTTAAAAACTGAAAAAAATTCAATCCTCTAAATTTGTTATAATCTTGGAGATGCTCTTGCTAAATACTACTACCATAGAATCCTATACATGCTATTAAATCCAATCCTCTTTGTTCTTTATTCTTGATTTACCTCAAGAAAATTATTAAATTCAGCCTGCTTTTTTGAAGCTTCAGTTCCCCATGCCTCACGAAACATCCGTCCAAGAACAAATACACCAACAGCAGTATATCTGCTCAAAGAAAAAGCGGTATAACCAATAAATAACAAAATTAACTACATAAAACAAGACAATAAAGTAAAATGTATTCGTAAATATGGAAAACCACTGCAATTATACTCCTAGAAAATCATTTATGTACAAATGAAGAATTTTCTCATGCCACAACATTTCACCATTAGATAAATTACTGCATGACCATTGTTCACAGTAAAGGAAAAAAATAATAGCAAGCATAAGCTAAATGAAAAGGAAAACATAAAGGAGGCATGATATGTCTTGACCATACATATTTCCCAATAAAGACAAGATCCAAATTACTGCATGACCATTATTCACAATCAAAGGCAAAAAAGAAAATTTCAACCATAAGCAAAATGAAAAGGTAAACATAAAGAAGACGAGATCTGGCTTGATCATACATGTTTCCGAAACTGTTTTTTGCATAAGCTCCACCCTCATGACCCGCATACATAAAAAGAGAGCCAGAGTGTTTAAGTGAAACCTGCACAAGCAGGTGAATAAAATTAAATCCACCACTGTAAATCAATCAAATCAAAGTCCATCCAGCTAGTATTCATCAGCCGTAAAAGCTTAAATAAATAAATTTATGTAACATGAAGTATAATTGCCAAACCTCTAAGGTAGCCAACCCTTTTGCTACCAACTCAATCATCCTGGTCCGGACCTACAACGATACAGAATATATACAAGTAACAGTCTTTAATGTATATACACATGGGTAATTGCAGGAATGAAAACAATACCTCTTTATCCAGAAAAACAATTTATTATCCCACTGGCAAAAAATATTAAAACCTGATCGGATAGAAGCAAGTAATTTACTCTAATATTTTTTCTAAGAAGTTAAAACTAAGCGTATCAATTAACAACACATCATGGAGCCTTTAGGAACTTGGGATCATGTCATGCCTGAGTCAAGATATAAAAACATTGCAAATTCCTTCATTCCAAAGAGAACTTCTGCTTCTAGGAAATGTGGAAGGATCGAGTGCCATATCAGCTAACATGGAGCAGAGTAATTTGCCACGAGAAATAAATACATATCCCCACAGAAAGCGAAACTCGAGGCCATATGAGAATTACGAACTCAAATTTACAAAATCAGCTTAAGCTTGAAAGGTGAAAATCAATCTAGGTGAAGATTGTTTTCGCCTTATAGGAACTACATTGATCATATCTCCAACTGATCTATTATATCAACAGTTATTTTGTGGAATTAATTCTTACTTTATTTCACTCTCCCTGTATCATAAACTCCTATCTCTCCAAAACATCAATAAAATATGTTTACTTAAGGAGGCTAAGAATTAAACACATTTCAAACAAAAAGCGTAGATATCACATGACAGACACATTTCAGAACAGGAAAAAAAAAAAAAAAAAGCGAGACAGAAAGAATATACCTCTTGATCCGACTTTTCATTTTCAAATTTGGGATAGAAAGTCGCTCTGATTTGTGCACGTGTGTACGTGGAGTTGTTCACACTGAATTTCTCTAACAGATTACCTCGAAATATCTTACTCAAACCACTTCCACCATTCTTTTGCGCAGAAGCCACACTTGCCTCAACTCCAGCTCCATTTTCCACTTCAGTAACAGCGCCTCCACTCGCAGTTCCATAAGATTTAGGTTTCCAAACCGAACCATGCGCACCGGTTTTCCCACCGTTCTCACCAATACTCAATCCAGCAATCTTATTAGTAACAGTTTCCGCAGCAGTTACAGCAGCTACGTCTCCCGTAGCCGACAACTGCGCCTCGGTTTTGGCTTTCTCTTTCCATCGCCGCTCCATGTGCGCGCCAGTTCGCTGCAAAACATTCAACCATTGAAAACTCAGCGCGTTCGATCGAGAAAGCATAAGATCACCGAATTTCAATTTAGAAGTAGGAATTCGACGATGAAAGCAAAGAGAATCGAACGGAAGCGATGGATTAAGAAATCAGAGGAGGAATAGTACCTGATTGCGAGGCATTGGTGAGAGCAAGGGAGTTAGGGTGAGGTAAGAGCGAACGAAGGGAAGGAAAAGGAAGGTTCTAGATTTGAAGGTGCAGAGAGAAGAAGAGCGAGGAAAGGCGTGAGAGAGAGTGCAGAGATATCTCTGCGGTGCCGACATTCAAGTGAAGACGGTTATATAAAAATATATACTGAGAGTGTGAGAGTGTGTGAGGTTTGCGATTGCGATTAACGAATGAGATGAAATTGAGAATAGTTGGAGGACAAAGAGGCGCTTTCGGGAACTGAGACTGGGTAAAGGGGGAACTAACGTAACGTGGGGGTTCCTGCGTCTGGCTGAAGTGCGACGCCAAATGCTTCACGCCCTGCATGCCATGGGGTGGTTTAAGCGATTAATTCAGAAGAACTAAAATCAATTTATAAATCAGTTAAAAATAAAAAACTATATAAAAAAAACTACAAGTTAATTTATGAAAAATTAAATTTATGTCGATATATTAATGTAGATATTAATACATAATAAATGTATTCATTAATGTTTTTTTTTGTAAAAATGATCACAATGATAAACATGTTTGTGTATATCATATAGCTAACTTTTGTTAAAAAAATAACTTGTTAAATCGTTCTGAACAATAAATACAAATAAAATTCGTAAAATGTTAATGTTGAATAAAAGACACAAAAATATTTTGCTGAGGTATGTGGTATGGAGACAGATGACTCATTAAGAAACTAATGATTTTTTATTAAAAAGTAAAGAATATTCTGAGTTCATAAAAAAAAAAAATAGATTACATTAAACCCCATCGTTGCATGGATATTATGGTAGTTGTTTTTTATGATAGAAAAAAACACAGTTCTTATTTCTTAATGTTAGTTGCTAACTTTTTATATAGAATATATTAATGAAAATACTTATATGATAATAATTTAGTATATCTCGATATGTTATTCTTTAAAATACTTATAAATAAATATAATATAGAAAACATTAATATTAACATATTAGATTTCTATTTTTAAAGAATATAAAATGAGACATAAATTAACAAAGTAATGACATATATTGTAGTAAAAAAAATAGTGAGAAACAGCCATATGCATTGTTTCTTTTCTGAAGGGGGAAAAACGAGTTGGTGGACACAAATCCTGTGAATTGTTGCATAAAAATGTATATTAAACTTTGTCATAAACTTAGTTTTCATATAATAGATTATATTACATATTAGGTTAAATTAATTAATGTTGTAATCAACATTAGCATCAATATAGTTGATAGATAGATAAATTTCTTTCATATATGTTTGTATATATTTAGAATAAATGAATATACTTCACACATCATTAGTCTTTATGCTTAAAAGAAGTTAGTATTTACTATATATAAAAAGACTAGTACTTGACTATTGATTAAGGAATATTTTTAGTGTAAGAAAAAGTAAACACGGTAAATCAAATTATATCAAATTATATGTATTTCCCCTTAATGTTGTTGTGATAATTAATCCTTTCTTGTTAGAAAAATTGTCGATTTTCTTAATGTGTACTCGTAGCATTAATCTCATTATATGTTTTTTAAAAAAATGATGAATGAAATACTAACTGTAAGATAATTTTGAAAAAGAAATAAACGTAGTCATGGATATTGTGTTCTAGGAAATTACAATGAATACAATAATATCATGTAGAATACACTGTTACATGATACAACCATAGACATCACATTTGTTATTACTCCTACCAGGTAAAATAGCATAGTTGCTCCCTTTAATAAACATAAAATGAGTCATTTACCAGAAAGGTTCTCAGGTGCAAGGCTAGATAGAAATGAAACTAAGTAGTGAAAAAACCTTGCTGGTGTAAACGACAAAGATTGCAGTGATCCATTAATGATTATTTCAGTGTTCGTTTGAGTAGTTTGACTATTTTCATTGTGAACAGTTGTCACATTCCACCATTTGGTGTCTCCTAACAGAAGGATGGGAAGCGACGAGTAAAAATAATACACACTTTCTGATTAAACTCGAATTGTAGTATCATTGTTACCAAAAGCAAGTTTTGTGTATAAGTTATGACTAGGTGAGAGGGAATAGGACATGGATGTTGTTGAATTAAAGGAGTTCAAACAGTACTTTGTTGGACAGTTCAACAGCCCAATGAAAGGCCAGAAGCTCGAATTTTTATTTTCTTTCCTATACTGCTCCATTGGAGATGAGGCAAAACTATAAGGTATTTACATCATAAAATTGTGATGTTGGACCAGAAAAATGGAAGAAGAAAAGAACATTTTTATACTGTGTACTTCTAGTTTGTAGCATAATCATCATCGTTTAGTACTTCCTGCTCTTCAATATTGGCTTCTTCTAGGGTGGCTTGATCTACATTTACAGGAATGCTGATTGGACCTTGTGGGGTTCCGAAGAGTGTAGTAAATATCTGGCGGTGGCATTCATGACAAAAGTATATATAAGTGAAATGGCCTTCATATGGGAGTTTATGTACTGCGGCTCCGGGTAGCACACGGTGCACAAAATCAGTCATTGATGGGGGAACCACTTTATCATCCATTCCCTGTTTAACATTTGCACTACAAGAAGTCATATTTCATCTAACAAAAGTCAACTGCTGGTTAACAAAGAATTAGAGCAAGCAGGTAAAAATGATGAATACACATAAACGAGTAAAGACTTCTTAATTCTAGTTATAAACAACGGCAAGGAAACATCTACAGTAAGGAACCATATCATACATTCACAATTTCATAAATTCTGTTTAGTAGAAGATAAGGTACAGCAATACAACAGCAGAATTGAAAGAAACCAAGAAAACTTGTTGCTTCGTTCCACTCTATGCAACAGATTAATGTTTTCATTCATGCACTCAATAGAGGAGTATGCTACACTATTAGGCCCTATTAGGAACTTAAAACAGCTAAGCTTCCTAGAATGCAGTCATAATAATGATAACTGAAAGGTGGGCGTACTGACCGATAATGGGAAATAAGAAAAGAAAAAAAGTCAAAGCAAGTTGCTTTAATATAATATAAAAGGGAAAAAGATGTAATATGGTTTTGACATTTAGGACCAACTGGTCAAAATGGACAAATTAGCTTTTAGAACTTCTAAAATGAATTCAAAAGGCAAGAAAGCAATTGAAAATGCTGAAAATGAGCTTGATAATGTTTAGTAGTTTAAATTCAATACATTTAGTGTTTTAGAACATTTGTATATACTAATCAATTTTTAATATTATTATTTGACATACTCAAGTGTAGCTACATTCTTATCCAATATTGTATCAAATATATTCCAAATATGCATATTGCATCATTGCCTTTAAGTGATTTGGTTTTATAAGAAACTGGAATTAACCTTAGTCGCTTGCAGGGTTTGGCTATATCTCTAGTTGATGTTCTAACACACCTCCTCACACTAAAGATTGAACATCTCAAGTGTGAGATTGGATGTTTGAAAGTGGTTTGATACCGACCTAATAACAAGTGGCACTATAGACCCAACAAACCTCATTAGGATAAGATTTGATACCATCTTAGAAAGAGAACCTTAAATCTAATTCAATTCTATAAAATCAACTTGATAAAGTAAAGTTTACATTCACCTATATATTATAATTTGGTTATATCTCTAATTGATGTGTGATCTCCGATAGATTTAAATTAAATTGTTTGGATAGAAGAACACAAGCAAGCAATTCTGATAATATGACTAGATTTATGTGAATGAAACATAGGTGCACTCACTTGCCATATATGTATTGGGCCAAGAAATCCTATATATTCCTGAGTTTCAGTGAACATTGATTTCAGCCAACTGAGTAACTCACTACTCGGTTTCCTCTTCTGCAACTTGAGGTCCGAAAGGCTGAAACCCCAATTTGAGACCTGCAAAGCAGCTTCCTCCACAAAGGGTTTCACATTTCTTTGTCTGGTTGATTCCTCCACATCCCTTTGCCAGAATTCCTCATAAATTGGATCTTCCATCAGTGCTTTATCCTGAAAGGGACATTGCAATCTTGCATGAGTCAATGCACATGTTTAAAAAAAAAAAAAATTCTGGGAAAGCATGGGCCATCAGAACCTGCTTTTGGTGACACATTTACTTTGCTATCAATTTCAACGAAAGTTCAGTAATAATTTTTGCATTAAATCACAGAACAGAGCTAAACAATATTTGAAAATGTCAAGAATTTCTTTAGCAATTGTGCAAAGCCGTCTCATCCATATACTGATCAGTTAATTGGCACAACTCTAATGTTTAGTCTATCTAACTGAATACAGATGACAGTCATAAAGTGGACCATCAACAAAAATGTTAAACGTTTGAAGTCATATATGGATGTCACATATCAGTATTTGCCTCTCTAAAGTGATAGGTGCAGTTTAAAGGATACAGTACGGAATTATAACCATTGATTTGAAAAATCAACAGTTGAATGTCGTAAAATACATACAACAGTATTTCAAACTATGAATTATAACTATTCCCTCGATTTTCTTACCAAGAGTTCTAACTCTACATTAAGTATGCATCTCACTTTAAAGGAACCAAATTGTAAATATTGGATTTGTTGATTAAGATATAAAGGGATAAAAGTTTCCCTTACCCTCCTTCCCAGAGATAATGACAGCCACTTATCAATCTGTCCATGCTTTCCAGACAAGAAGCTTCGCTGATAGAAGAAGGCTAGAAATCTAGGAAACCTCCGGGCTAAGAAGTACAAGAATTTTCTTCTCCGTGTCCATTTGTTCCAAGTTCTTCGTCTCTCTTCCTTTGTCATCATAGGATCATATGGGTTCACCATGGGAGCAAACATGGCCGCACCTGATAATGAACATCCGACGGATTAATTTCTGCTTATTCCCTCTGAAAAACTTGATTATATTGTTGCAGCACATTACACACATATATTACCTAATATATTTTCCAAAAAGCAGTACTTTCAAAAGGATGCAAAAAGTTATGACAACACTCTTTGATCAATTTGTTCAATTGTTTTAAATGAGGGAAAAGAACAAAAAGGCCTAAATGAAATGAAAAATACAGCAATAAAACATAAAGTAAATGGCTAAAAAGCTACAAAATTTGTGACATGAACTGTATCAAAAGTTGCATGACAAAAAAAGAAAAAAGCACACAACAAAAAAAAAAAAATACAAGCAAGCCTATCAGGAATGTATCTAAGTGCAGCCCAAGCATGCATACTCCCGCTTGAATAACCAACAACCCAAAACTTGTTCACACCGAGAGCATCCGCTAAACATGCCATATCTGTTGCCGAGGATTCCAGGTTCCGGTTGGGGTGAGGATCACTCTCACCAAAACCAGGAAGATCATACGTCAACAAACGAATACCAAACTCTACCAGCAGAGAATCTTTAACTCCAGGAATCCCTAATTCCAAAGAAGATGTCAAAAAACTATTAATAGAATTAAAAAACTATACCTCAAACCGGTCTCTATAGTCTCACCCCAATCTCCACATAAACAAATTAGCAAAGTTCAATTACTTCTCATGTAAAGACTAGTTGTGACCCGTGGTCACAGTAGGGTTGGACCACGAAACAACTTCTCCTCACATAAAATCACAAAAAATTAACAGCAACTAAAGCTAACAATTCAAAAGAAAATCAACCTGCAAGCCGGGAGGAAAGAAAACTATGAGGAGCAATGATGGAAAACCTAGCTTTCTGAGACGAAACACCTTGCTCCTTATACGCCATGTACCGTCCGTCAGGAAGCACAACGCGAGAAGCACTAGGAGGATGCAGAAACACCTGCTTCACCGGCGGCGCGTCCGGATCACGCTCAAAATTCACATACAAAGCTAGAAATAAAAACAAATCAATCATACTCAAACACCACAGACAGCATTAACAACTTCCACGAAGCTAATCCCAACCTGATCCAAAAGCGAGCTTCCAAAATATTAAATTGATTCCGTTACATTGAAATTGAAGTCGATTACCTAAGAACGCGAGAAGGAAAACGAAGAAAATGACGGACCAAGCGTGAAGAGGATCCTTATCCTCTGGCAAATACTCGTTGAAGAAGCTCAATTTGGCGAAAAGCTTGGCACAGGGTCCTCTGAGTCTTTTTCCAATGTAGGAATCTCTCCCTAAGTTTTTGACGATAAATGAATCTTCATTGACCAAACTCTGCTTGACTATGTCTCTGCAACCTTTTCCGAACTCCACCGTCATCTCCGCCACCCCAACCATGAACTCTCTCGCGCACTCCTTCATCTTCACCCACTCCATCACGCTTCACTCGCTCTCTTGTTTTCCCCAAACAATCACATTCTCGAAGAAAACGGGGGGAAAGTAGACATGATTGGAGCAGAAAAGTGAAGATTTGAGTTTGGATTGGAGAAAGGGAAAAGGAAAAAGTTACAAATCAGGTATTTATTACTAATATTTATTTTGCTGTTGTTTATATAGAATGGAGTTGGAATTGTGATGGGTTAATGCTGACAAAGAAATGGACCCAAGAAGAAGAAGAAGAAGAAAAACAGTGGTGAGTGAGAAAAATGGGAGTGGCTTTTGGTGGTTTGGAATTTGGATGGGGACGTTGCGCCACCAAAGCACCTTTTCTTTAACCGTCACTGCTCACGCTATTACCCTTTCATGGCTCTGTTTATTACTTCTAAAACATGTTTCTCAGAAATTAATTACTCTAATCTATATTCTATATCATATATTCAAAGATAATCAATGATGTTAAACCACTTCATAATCTTTCTTTCAAAAGTGAAAAAAACTGAAAAGTTTTCATTTTGGTGAGGCGTCTTTGCGGTGGAATGACGCTCACTGAACGCTGCACGGATCGTCGCCACGTGTACACCGTTTTCTTAGTTTATTTTATAAAATTCACATCTCAGGACAAATTTCTCTCCCACTACTCTTAAAAAATAAATAAATATTTTTTAAAACTTTTAAATATTTTTCTTGAAAAATGTTCATATAGATATGTTTGTCCAATCACTTCTTCTTATAGGAAAACAACGTCCATGTAATATCTTTTTTGTTGGATGTTTGTTATTGTTTTTGTAAATATCTAAATATGATGAGATAATTTTTCGTTACGTTATGAATTATTCTTATTTCTTTTGTCATCCAAAGTTTTGATAAATAAAAAGTCTTCGAATACTTTTTTGTCGCTACTTTAGCTTATTGAAAAAGATCCTTTTTCGTCTTCCAATAGAAAAGTCAAATAATTATTCTAACTAGTACTTATTAGTGTTGAAGTATAATATCATATTTTTAAAATATGTATTATTTATCTATTCAAATATAACCTTTTGTATTTTTTAAGGATTAAATATATAACTTTTAATTAAATTTTGAAATTAATTCATTTTAAAATTTTAGATCAATTTAATCTTTCATTTTTTAAAATTTTTAAAATACGTGAAATTAATTTTTTTAATTAAATTTTGTTAGATTTATCTAATGTTTCATACGCATTTTAATATTGTATTTGAGTTGTTTAAGATTTAATATATTTTTGTTTCAATGTTAACTCAGATCAATTTAACAAAATTTGATTAAAAGGATTAAATGTCCGTATCTTAAAGAAAGATAAACGACTAAATTGATTCAAAATTTCGAAATAAATTAATTTCAAAACTGATTGGAAAGAGAAAAACATATTTAATTTTTCTTTTAAATACTTTTAAATACACTTATTTTTGTAACTAAAAAAACAAAAAAAGTAAATGGCATTTCAATACTTGGTTCTGCATGTAATGCCTTTAGACCAAGCCACCTTAAGAACTTGGAACCAATTTGTATGGTCTTAAAAAAGAAAACGAGGTAAGGAATTGTCTACGAATATGAAGGAAGAATTATAGAAACAAAAATCAACAAATATTTGTACGGATAAAATATTTTTTTTAAATAGCTAAAGTTTTCTGTGCAAATTTACTATTTTAACACCACTTGGTTGCAATCTTAATGTCGTTCTCATCTCATGGACCATTTGATTTAAAAGTTCACCTAATGGGAAATAAAAAATGGAAAACTCAAAATTAATTGATAATAAATAAAGAGAAATACAGAAACTGTAAAATTATAACTATTTTATGAAAAAGAAAGAGATGAATGAAAACTTCTCGATGAGTGTTCTTTGTAGTTGATGGAATTTGTAGATAATTTCACGTAAATCATGAGACTAATTTAAAAAAAATAATAATAGTCAATTTCCCCACATACAGCTTTCGTTCTACGAGTATGTCAAGAAATAAGATTTTGATATACTTGAATAGATTTCTTTGTACGCAGAAGAAAAAAATAAATGAGTGTTTTTTTTAAATATATATATATATATATATATATATATATATATATATATATTTTACAAAGTGACATATATTAAGTTAGTTTTAACTTAAGAAAATATAATTTCTTTTATTTGTTTTTACTTAATATCTGTAAAAGAGCGTTAATAAAAGTGTTAGTATATATTTCAACAAAAATTGTACCGAAAAAACATAAAATTATGGACCGACAAAATTTCTCAATAAATATAAAAAATTCGTTGATAATTAAAATTATTAACAGATTTGGTAAAATATTTGTAGATAAATTTTGTCAATATTTAGAAAATTTTATTTAATGATTAAAAAATTAAAATTTATCGGTAATTATTTATTAATAAATATCGTAATTTGATTTTTTTTACTAAATTTTTTTCTTGTTCATCTGTTTCTTTTTCTTCTTCAACTTTTTCATTCTCTTTTTTTTTCTTTTAATTCATCTTCAATTAATTCATAACAAATATTTTGTCAATAAAACTTTAGTATCAACTTCACTGAAAAATTTTAAAAAATAATTATCAATAAATTTAAGAAAATTTAATTATGGACAATCTTAAAAAAAATAAGGTATAAATATACATTTGGTACCCAAACTTTTTCGGAAAGTTCAATGTGGTACCCGAACTTTAAGAATGTTCAATTTGGTACCCCAATTTTCTAAAGAGGTTCAATTTGGTCCTCTCCGTTAAGTTGGAGTTAACACC